>JAEEGK010010307.1_pt1 | contig 21591 bp, 12 predicted proteins | sample 8958771 | NCBI WGS metagenome assembly JAEEGK01 (sample SAMN16246547, study PRJNA631951) | gut metagenome | biome: gut microbiome; feature: rumen; material: SC-attached | host: Bos | place: Iran: Karaj | collected 2018-10 | reverse complement strand
TATAACAAAAAAACCATTAACAAATAAAAATATAAATAAAAACAAAAGTAATAATAATAGTCCTCAAAGAAAGGAAAAATCTAATGAAAAAAACAATATGTCAAATCAAAAATATATAAAATCAAATATAAATCATACAAATAAAAACTTAAATAAAGAAAATAAAAAAGAAAATGAAAATATTTTAAAAAATAAAAATAAAAATTTAAATAATTATGATGGAATTTATTCATCACCTGGAAAAGAAAAAAACATAATTAAAAATATTGAAATACCTTCTACAGGAACTACAAAAAGTTCAACATATTTTAATATTGATACAGATAGTTCTATTCCAAAAAAAGATATTAGGTCTCAAAATTTTAATATAATTAGTTTAAATCAAACTAATAGAGTTATTAGTCAAGTTGGTTTTTATAAAAATTTTAATTCACCAAAATTTTTTTATGTTAATCAATTAGATAATAATTCTAATAATTTAATTGAAAAAAATGAAATAAGTAATTCTAATAAAAGATTTATAGTTAAAGTTAATAAAAACTCTTCAAAAAAAATAATAATGAATAAAGAAAATATTTTTAATAAAAATAAAAATGATAAAAATATATGTTTAATTAATACAATTAGGAATTCTTCTTTATTAAAATTAAAAAAAATTGTAAAAAATGAAAATAAAAGAACAAAAAGTCCAAATATTTTTATTCAAAGAGGAAACTTTAATTATACTTTACATCAATCAAAAAGAAGTTTTCAATAAATATAAAGTCATTTTATTTAATTTTCAAAATATAATATATACATTTTATTTTGAAAAATAAATTGTATAAATATATTTAATTGAAAAATAAAGTTTTTTCTATTTGTATTTTAATAAAACTTAATATATTATTTGAATAATTATGGTTTTTCAGTATTTTAAATAAATACATTTAATTATATAAATTTTTTTTTCTATTAATTAAAAAATATATTTAATGAATAAAATAAATAACAAAAAATAATAAAAAAACAAAATAAATTAAATTTAAATAATAATTATTTAAATTCAAAAAATTTACTTAAAAAAATGTCAAAAAACCAAATTTTACTTATATTTATTTCAATTATAAATATAACAATTCAAATATCAATATTATCAAAATCTCAAATAGAAAAATGTCCATCATCCTCAACATGTAAAAATAAAATAATACTCCAACTTACAATACAAAATGCAGAATTAGAATCAACTGATTCAATTTCAACAACATTAACTGAAATATCTCAAAGTGAAAATTCTTCAATAAAAAAATTACAAAACCCAATAAAAATAACAATATCAAAATCAAAAGTAAAAGTAATATATCCAACAATATATTTTCAAGACTTTAATTATTATCCAAAAGAAACAATAATAAAAACAGATTATTTATCATGTGAAGACAATATAAATACAAATAAGACAACATGTCCTTTAATAACAAATGATAAAAAAGAAAGAATAATATATTCAGAAGGATTTTGTTGCAATTGTCCTCCAATTTCATTTTTATCTTCTTCAACAAAAAGATTTGGAGATTGTAAAAAATTAAATATAATAAACGGAATTTCTGCAGCTCATTGTTTAACTTTTGATAATTTATTTTATTCAGCTTATCAAATTAAAAATTATCAAATTGAATATGAAATAAAAATAAATATTGAAAATACAACAAATAATGAATTATTATATTCTTTAATTTTAAGTCCAAATAATCAAAATATTATAAGTAATGATGGTAAAATATCAATTAAAATAATTGGTGATTTTTTACCTTCAAATAATTTACCAAATGACTTATCTTCATATTATTTATTAATTCCATCTTATCCAAAAGATAATATTAAAGTAATTGAAGGAAAAATTAATTGGATGATTCTTGAAAGAGAAAAATTTAGTCTTGATGGAAGAGAATGTGATAAAATTGGAGTTAGTTATTATGCCTTTAAAACTCAAGGAAATAGATGTGAAGTTGAACAAGGTTCTTGTTTAAATAATCAAATATATCATTTTTATAATGAAGATATTAATAATATTCAAAAAGGTAAAAAAAGTAAATATTTATTATTTTATGATAAAGAAAAAAATTATTCTTTTTATAATGATAATGATTTAGGAAAAAAATTTGGTTTTGTTTTAAATGGAAATATTAATACTATGTTAAGTTTAGAAATTGATAGTGATGATATTAAATTTATTGTAAATGTTTCTAAAGGGAAAATTATATTTTGGGAAATTAATAATTTTGAAGCAATGAGTAATAATGGTATTTTATTATTAAAAATTAAAAATATTGGTTTGGAAGATTCTCAATTTTATATTAGTTATTTTTGTAATGATAATATTATTAATATGTCAAGTGATGAAATTTCTATTAAAAGTAATGATTTTATTGAAATTAAAAAAAATGTTTTTGTAATTAATGATTTTGAAATGGAAAATTTTTGTAATGTTACTTTGAAAAATTCTATTTTTGAAATTGATGATTTTGTTATTATTGAATTTAATACTACTGAAAGAATTACTAATATTATTCAAGGAAATGATAAAAATAATTCTGGAGATAATGTTATTGTTGTTAATGATGATGATAATAAAAAAAATTGTAATTTATGTGATGATTTATTTAGTTTTAGATGTTTTTTAAGAAATTATTGTTGGTTATTTTTATTAAGGTCAACTTTTATTATTATCTTTTCAATATTTTTTATATTCATTTTTATAAAAATTCTAATTTGTTTTTCATCTAATAAATGTTGTTTTACTACTAATAAAATAAAACAAATAAATGAAAAACCAATTTAATTTTGATTATATATATTTTTTTAATATGTTTTAATTATTTGTTTAATAATAATTTTAAATTTATAAATATTTAATATATATTTTATTTAATTTTAGCAATTTTATGTTTTATATTTATTTAATTAATGTTTTAAGAGTTTGATTTAATGAAAATAAAGTTTAAATATTAATTATTATCAATCTTTTATGATATTCATTGATTTAGACTTCTTTTTTGTATCAAATTTATTTCTTAATATAAAAACAATTAATTTAAAAAAATGTAGTTTAATATATATTATATTAACATTTTTTTTAGAAAAATTTTACTCATTAAATAAAAAAAGTAAATTATAAAATATATAAATATTAATAAAGATAAATTTTTTCAAATTTAAAAATTTTAAATAAAGGAAATAATAGAAATAAATAAGAATTAAAAATAAAAAAACAATGAATGATTTAAGCAATATTTTTTAATTTTTCATTTAAAGAATTAATTTTCTCATCTTTTAATTGTAAAATTTGAGTATAATTTTTTTTAATTTCTTCTAATTGTTCAGTCTTAATTTTAGTATCTTGTAAAATTTCAACCAATCTTTGTTTCTTATTATCATTATTATTACTTGAAGTACTAAATTCAACATTACCAAAATTAGGTTTATTTATAGAACACATAATTTTCAAAGTTTCTTTTAATTCATTAATAGTTTTCTTTCTATTTTCAATAATATTTTGTAAAGTTTTTGTATTAGACTGAACTTTTCCTATTTCATTACTTAATTTTTGAACATTTAAATTTACTCCACTCATATCATTATTTCTTTTTCTAATTTGTTCATCTAAAGTTTTATTTTCATCTTTTAAAATATTTAATTCATTATTTAAATTTTTTATTCTTTGATTTAATAATTCAATTTGAGAATCTCTACTTTTCATTTCTTCTGAATTTTTACTTTGTTGTGATGATAATTCCTGATTTATTTTATTATTTTCTTCATTTTGATTTTTTAATCTTGAAACAGTTTCTTTCAAATTTTTTAATATTTCTTCATTTGAATATGAACCTTGATTAAATGATTCTACTAAATTTTGTAAATTTTGATTTTTTAATCTTTGTTCATTTATTTGTGAAGTTATTTCTTCAATTTCTTTTTTAACTTTTTCATTATTTTCTTCTAATTCTTTACATTTTGATAATATTTCATTATTTAAAACTGGAGGTTTAATATTAAGATCTTTATTTTCTTTTGAATTTGAATTTATTTTTTCTATTTCTTCTTTAAATTGTTTATTTTGTTTTTGTAATTCATTATTTTTGTTTTGAACTCCTTTTAATAATTCATTTAATTCCATATTTGACATTTGTGAAGTATTTAATGATGTTTTTAATGTATCAATATATAATGATACATTATTATCATATTGAGATAAGGGAATACTATTACTACTATTTGTATTATCTGCATTATTTAAGGCATTTCTATTTAATTTTTTATAAGAATTTAATTCTATTTTTAAACAACGATTATAATTTTTTAAGTCTAAATTGGATTTATTTAATACTTGATTTTGTAATTTTAATAAATCTAAATTATTATCTATATTTATATTTAAATTATTAGATATATTATTATTATTTGCATTATTATTTAAATTATTATCATTACCTAAATTATTCATATTATTTAAATTATTCATATTATTACCTTGCATATTAAAATTCATTTGATTATTTATTTCTGAAATTGAAGGAGAAGAAATAATCTCATTTTGATTTTTAAAACTTTGTTGATAACTTAAAGTATTAAGATTATCATTATTTAAAATATTATTAATATTACCATTACTATTATCAATATTATTTTTTAAATATTTATCAGTATTTAAATAATTTAAATTAGTATTTCCAAATCCCATAGATTTATTTAAAGTTTGTTGACTTTGTTCTAAAACTCTTCTAAAATTATCTAAAACATTTTGTGTCACTGGATTTTGATTATTTCTATTTGGAATAGAACTAATATTTTGAATATTATTTACTTCATAAGAATTTAATTTTCCTTGTCTTAAATTACTATTCAAATTTAAATTAGTATTAAAATTTAAATTATTATTCAAATTTAAATTTTGATTTAATTGAGGATTATTAAAAGTATTATATTGATTAATTGCTTTTTCACTTTGTTCAAGAACACTTCTAAAATTTTGAAGAACATTATTAGTAACATTTGAAGAAGGAGTATTTATAAATTGATTTATATTTTGATTTTGAAAATTACTATTTTGAATTGGACTTCCCATTGAATATAAATTATTACTTATTATAGGAGAACCAATAATATTATTTTGATTATTTAATAATGTATTTGAAAAAATTTGTTGTTGATTCATTTGTTGAGTTTGATAATTTTGAAACATATTTTTTAAATTTTGATAATCTTTTGTTGCATCGTCTAATCTTGCACCAAGTTCATTATGATCATTTGATTCTGAAGGTATTCCTTGAATAAATTTTGAATTTGTTCTTGATGATGATACATTTGGACTTAATTGATTCATTTGATAATTTTGAGGATTCATTTTTAAAATATATTTTAAATTTTTTTTATTTTTGTTATATTTATAATTTATTTTTATTTTAGTTTTTTTTTTGTTTTTAAATTTTGATATTATGTAAAATTATTCATTTTGCAATTATGATTTATTATTATTTTATTATTTTTAATATATATTATTTTTTTAATTTATTTAAAATTATTTTTTTTATAAATTTGAATATTAATTAATTAGAAAATGTCAAATTTAAATTTTTACCAACATATTCCTTTTCCAAATGCTTCAAAAATAAAAAGAAGGTATAAAAATACAAATAAATAAAATATTAGAAAAATTTCTCATTTAGTTTCTCCTTCAATAAAATCTACTGAAAATACTATTTCTCAGTCAAATATATCAAATACAATATCAAAAGATTTAGATTTTTTAAATATTAAAATAAAATTTAAACTATTACAACATAAAATTTCATTTTTTAATGATATTATTACAAATGATGATTATAACAATAAATCAAAAAATACAAATAAAATAAGACAAATAAGAGAAGAATATAAAAAAAATCATCGTTATTTATCCAATTATAATTTATCTGAAAATTATATTATTAATAATAACAATGTTCAAACCCATCATTATTCTCAAAAAACTCTTCAATCAGAAAATTTAAGTAAATTTACAAATAATTGTTTTCATTTAAAGAAAAAGAATTTTAACAATAAATTAAAAGATAAATATAATAATTTAGTAATCCAAAATGTTTTAACAAATAATTATATTAATGAAAATAAAGAAAATATTAATACTAATAATTTTAATGAAGGAAATAGAATTGAAATTCAAATTATGGGTAATAATAATAATAAGAAAAAAATTGAAAACAAAATAAATAATGAAAAGAAAAAATTAACCGAATTAGAAACAGTAAAAAATATTGAATATAATTTTATAGGGAAAAATACTCAACAATTAGAGAAAAATTTAACAGAAAAAGAAGATATTAAAGAAAAAGATAATAAAAAAATAAAGAGAATTTTCATTAATAAAAATATATTAAATAATTTCCAAACAATTCAAAAAGAAACAATATGTAATAGTGATAATTATGAATCAACAGATAGAAATTATCAATCAGTAAATGAAACAATTGGAAGTCAAGAAATTAAATTAATAAATATTAATGGACCTGAAGATAATCAAACAATAAATGAAATAAATAATAATAATTTTTCAATTGAAAATATTACTGAATCAAATAATAGTAATAGTGATGATAAAAATAATTTTATAAAAACTAATAATTTAACATTTAAAAATTTTGAAGAAGGAAAAAATGAAGAATATAATATAAAAAACAATATTATCAATAAAAATAAAAAAGAAAAAGAAATCTCAACTCATAAAAATTATAATGAAGATAAAAAACAAAATAAAAAAATTAAAAATGAATTATTAACTAATTCATATGATTATGAAGATGATTTATTAATTTCACCAATAATTTCAAGTGTAAAAACATCATCAAAAAAAAAAATTAATAATTCATTAATGTTATCTAATAGTTCAAATTCATTAATTCCAAATTTAAAAATATTAAATAATGAAAATATAAAAAAAAAAAAAAATGTTACTTTTAGTGATACTTCATTAGTAAAAATATCATTTAATGAAAATGATAAAGTAACTCAATTAAAAGTATATGATAAAGATAATAAAAGACTAAATTTTAATCCAACAAATTTTGATCAATATTTAAATGTTTTATCTTCAAGTAAACCTAAGTCAATTATACAAGGAAGTATTTATAGTAATAATGTTTCAATTTCAAATTTTAATACTCCAAGAGAATTTAATAATAATTTTAATTGTAGTTTTAGTAATTCTTTTAGTAAACATAAAGATAGTAATAAAAAAAAAGGATATGAAAATTTAAAAGAAGAAAATAAAAGATGGAAGAATATTGTTATTAATAATAATGATTTTAAAAATCAAATTTTAAAAATTGAAAATGAAGAAGAAGATAATATTAAAAATATTAAATTAGAAAATAATAATATTGATAAAAATGAGAAAATTAAAAAAAAAAGTTTGACGAAAAATTTAAATAATAATCATAATAATAATATTAAAAAAAGTAAAAATAAAATTCAAAATACTAAACAAATAAATAAAAAAAGCGAAAATATTATTTCTAATAAATCAAAAGAAAAAAAAGATAAAATTACAAAATATTATCCATTAAAGCAAATTGTAAATAGAGTAAAAATTAATCAAAAAAAAAAATAAAAAAGTTGATATTAATGGTTTTATATATAAACTATATTTATTTATTTAATTATTTTAAATTCTTTCAAAAAATAAAAATTTGATAAAAAATAAATTTTAATTAATTTTTAATGCTTAATAATATAGATATTAATGAACTCAAATCAGAAGAAGAAGAAGAAGAAAATGAAGAAAATATAATATCAACAAATAAAAAAAAAGAAATAAAGGAAAAAGATGAAAATGTAATACCATCATTTCAAAAAAAAGAAATAAAAAATGATGAAGAAAAATCAAAATCAACATTTTTAAAAAAAGAAATCAAAAATGATGATGAAATATCAAAATCAACATTTTTAAAAAAAGAAATAAAAAATAATGATGAAATATCAAAATCAACATTTTTAAAAAAAGAAATAAAAAATGATGAAGAAAACTCAAAATCAACATTTTTAAAAAAAGAAATAAAAAATGATAATGAAATATCAAAATCATCATTTCAAAAAAAAGAAATAAAAAATGATGATGAAATATCAAAATCATCATTTCAAAATAAAGAAATAAAAAAAGATGTTGAAAAAATAGAATATGAAGATTTAACTCAATATAATAATTATACAAATAAAATATTACAAAAATTTTTTGATGAAAATTCAAATAGTGATGCCCCAAATTTTTTTTCTGATTTAGCATTACAAATAAAAAATTCAGAATCAAAGTTACAAAATGTAATAGAAAAAACAGCAAAAAAAGGAGATTTAAATACAAAAATTATAATAAAAAAAAGAGAAGAATATATAAATAAATTAGATGATATAAAAAATTATCACATTAATTTTGAAACTAAAATAAATTCTCTAAATGAATTATATAGTGATAAATTATCATATATATCACTTCTCTCAAATAATTTATTCGAATTTGAAAAAGTAAATGAAAATTTAGATTTTATAAATAAAATAGTAGAATATATTAATGATTTAAATCAAGAAAAAGGATTAGAAAAAGTAAAAATACCTAAATGTTTAATTGATAAAGATGATATTCTTTCAGAAGGAATTGAGGTTTATTTATCATTTAAAGATTTATTGGATACTTTAAAAGAAAGTAATGAATATAATAATTTTATAAATAACTTTAGTGAAATTGAAAAAAAAGTTAAAGATTCTATTATATTTTCTATTCAAGAATATTATAATGAAAATAATTTTGAACAATTACAAAAAATGATGAAAGTTACTGAAGTTATTCATAATGATTTTATTATTCAATTATATGTTTTTTTTATTTTAAATGATATAATGAAATTAGAAGAATTAATTGTTAAGGCAAAAAATATTAATTTAAATGGTGAATCAATTAATGAAGAAATAATTTATAGTTTTTTTAATGTTAGTGATGAATTTCATAATAATTTAATAAAATATTCAAATGAACAATTTGGAACAGAATATTCAAAAATTTTTTTAATTTTCCCTGAAACAAGACAAAGAATAATTATAACATCAATGGTAAAATTTTCATTAGAAAAATTAGATTCATTTAGAAAATTATTTACAGATTATGAAAATAAATCAAATGAAACTTATATAAAAATGGCACTTTATATTTATGAAAAAACAATAAATTTTGTAAAAGAATATCAAGAAATTTTATCTTTTTCAAATTGTGATTTATCAAGTACTTTAGAACAAAATACAAATATTTTCTTAGGTGAAATTAGTAGTATTTATAGAACAAAAGATAAAATGGCAATAAATTATTTTTTAGAATCTTCTTATAAATCAAAAATAAGAAATTTAGTTTCAATTCAAGATTCATATTTTACATCTGTAAAAGGAAAAAAAAATAAAAATAATGAATTAAATGAATTTATGACAAAATTATCAAATGACACTTTAAGTATAATTGAATCAACAAATTTTTCTGTTTTATTAAAAAAATCAAAAGATTCGATTTCTAAATATAATATCTTAATTCAAAATTCAATTGAAAGAAAAGAAGAAATGTATGAATTTTTTAAAGATTTATTTGATACAATTACTTTATTAATTTGTGAATATGCAAAAGGATTAAAATTAATAATTGAAGAATGTTCAAAAAAAAATTTTCCACTTGAAGATGTGTTATTTAATATCTTTTCTAAAATTGATTACTGTAAATTACAATATAAACAAATATTCCTTTATGATTTAAGAGAAGTTTTCAGAAATGCAGATATTTATGAAGAAATAGAAGATAATATTAATTCATCAATTGAAAAAATTGATCTTGAATTAGATAATTCATTTAATGAATTTAGTACTTTATTATCTCTTGAATATGAAAAGAAATATAATAATATTAAAATAAAAGAAATTTATAAAATTTCAGATGAAGAAAGTGAAGTTAGTAAAGAATTTAGTTTAATTAGTATATTTTTAAATAAAATTTTTAATGCTATTAATTATAATTTTGTTGGGTTACCACAATATAAAAGAAGACTTGATATTTTATTAACTAAAATTACTATTGTTCATATGAAAGAAATTTTACAAAGAGCTAATTTTACTAATGAAGGTGTTTCATTAATGAAAAATGATTTTCAAAAAATTGCTAATTTATTTGCTAAGTTTACTGAAGAAGTTGATTATAATTTAATTTATGATGTTTTCTTTCTTTCTGAAATTTTAACTACAAGAAAAGAAGAATTAAAAAGTTTTATTGAAAATATAAAAAATGATAGAAAATATGAAAATGATAGAGGATTAATTAATACATTAGAAAAAAAGAGAAAAAATTTAAAAATTGATTAAAATATATAAATTTAAATACATTTAAATTAATTTATAATAAATAAAAAAATTAGTTTTAATATTTAATAATAATAATATTTTTAAAAATATTCAAATATAAATAACAAAGAAAAATAAAATAATTAATTAAATATTTAAAAATTAAAAAAATGTCAAATTCAAATTATGAATGGAATGAAACAAACACATCTCTTACAATAACAATTCCTTTATCATATAAAGTAGATAAACGTCAAATTGACTATGTAATAACAGATTCATATGTAAAATTAAATATTCCAGAAATGAAAATATTTTATTTCATAGATTTATTTAAAGAAGTTGATATGAATACTAGTAAAATTATTCTAGAAGAAAATAAAATATTATTTTTTCTTCAAAAAAAAGAAGAAGGTTTATGGAAAAATTTATTATTTAAAGCAGAGAAAAAAGAATTAAAAGAAAGAAGAAAATTAGCAGAAGAAAGATATAATGAAAAAATAAAATTAGAAAGAGAAAAAGCAACACAACATAAAAAAGAATTTGAAAGATTTGTAGTAGATCAATCAATTAAACTTGATGATGAGAAAAGGGAAAATATAAGAAATAAAAAAGAACAAGAGAAAAAAAATGCTGAAAATGATTTATATAAATTCGTAGCAAAAATTGATAATAGAACTGATTTAAATAATGATGAAGATGATATAATTTCAACAGATAAGAAAAAAGAAATAAGTAATGCAAGAAAAATGAAAGAAGAATATGAAAAAGAACAAAAATTAAAAGAAGAAGAAGAAAAAAATAATATAAATAAAATAAAAGAAAATAAAAATGAAGATAATAAAAAAAACGAAATAAAATCAGAAGAAATTTTCTCAGAAGATTCAATAAAACCAAATTTTAATTCAAAAGAAGAAGAAGAATTATATAAAAATAGAACAATAATAGAATCACCAATGGTAAAAGAAAGTAATTTTCAAAAAACTTTAAAATCACTTATTAAAGAAGAAGAAGAAGAAAATATAAAAAAACAACAAAATAACATAAAAAAAGAACCACCAAAGCCAATTACACCAAATCAAAATAATCAAATTCGTCAACAAGAAACAATAAAAGTAAATTTAACTAAGAAATTAATTCCTACATTTGCAGCAAGAGAATCCTTATCAAAAGAGCCACCATATCCAAAAAATAAAAAATATGTTCCTGAAAAGAATTATTTAGGACAAGAAATTGATGAAAGAAATCCAATTTGGGCAAAAGAAAAAGCAGATAATTTTTATAATAATAAAGATTATAAAAGTGCCATTAATGCTTATAATAAAAGTTTAGATTTAGATCCAAATTTTCATAAATGTTTAATTAATAGAGGAACGGCATTTATGTGTTTAGGTGATTTTGATAATGCTTTATTAGATTTTAATAAAGCAATGGATTTAATTGATAATATTGATGAAAAAGAAAGAAGTGATGCTTTTTATGATAGAATTTATGTTAGAGCTTTAACTAAAAAATATGCAGTTTATGCTTTAAGACAAGAATATGATAAAGCAATTGATGTTATTGAAAATAAATTATTAACTAAAAGTAATGCTTTACCTTTTATTATTCCTGAAGAAATTTGGAAAAAAATTGAAAAAGATAAAGAAATGATTAAATTTAGAATGGAAAATGATAAATTAAAAATTGAAGGAGATAATTTTTTAAAAGAAAAAAAATATGATAAAGCTGAAGAAGTTTATAATAAAATTTTAAGTACTGAAAGTAATAATGAGAAAGTTTTATCTAATTTAAGTTTAATTTATTTAAATCAAGGAAAATATGATGAAGTTATACAATGTTGTACTAAAATTTTAAATATTTTTGCTAAATTCAAAGAAAGAATAAAAATTAAAAATATGAATAATTTATTTGAAATTAAAATACTTTTAAGAAGAGCAAAATGTTATGAAATTAAAAATGAAATGCAAAAAGCAGAAAAAGATATTTATTCAATTGAAAAATTAGAAATTACAAATCCTCAAATATTAAAAGATATAAAATTAATAAAGGATAAATTAAAAATACATGTTGTTGATACATATAAACAACAAGCAAATGAATATCAAGAAAAAGGACTTTTTTCTGAAGCTTTAGAATATTATGAAAAAGCAATAAGTGTAATAAAATATTCTAATATTTATAATAAAATTGATTTAGTTAAAATTTTATTAAATAGAACTGCTTGTTTAATTAAATTAACTCAATATGATAAAACTTATATGGAATTTGAAAAAATTTTAGCTATACTTTCTAAACAAAAAGCAATTGCAGATATTCAAAGTAATATTGTTTTAAGAAATGATGTTAATCAATTGGAATTTTTAACTTATGTTAAAAGAGCTTATGTTTATACTATTAATAATAGAATTGATGATGCTATTAAAGATTATACTAATGCTTTGACTATTAAACCTGGTGATATTAAAATTAAGGAAAATATTGAAAAATTAAAAGCTTTACAAAATTAAGTTTTATAATATAGAAAAAAAAATTAATATTTTATTTTTAAATTAAACAATTTTTAGACTTAAAATTTTGTTTTTTTTGATAAATTATATTTCTATTTATGGATGATATATTTAAGAATATGAATAAAAATTTATTGTTTTTTTTTCCTTTTCATTATTATTAAAACTTATTATATTAATTTTTGCTAAAAATTTCTGGATAAATTTAATTTAATACTTTTTTTTATAATGAATAATTTTCAAATAAATAAATTGATAAATCAATGAAAATTGTTTATATAAAAATTTAATATATTATTTTCATAATCTTTTAATATTATTGTTTTTTTCAAAATATAATATGAATTGTATTTTCATCTTTTATATAAATTTAAGTGATTTTTATTAAGAGTCAGAATATTATTATTATTTTTTTAAATAATTTAAATTTTTTATCTCTTTGATTTAATAATTCATTTTCTTTAATAATTAATTTAATAATGTAATATTTTATTTAATGAAAACTATTTCCTTTATCTTTTGTTTATATTTAATAAATGAAATTTTAATATCTTTTATCATATTTGAATCAAAATCAATATTTTTTGATTAAGTAATATTTTTAAATAATCATAGTCCAGTTTCTTTATTTGATTTTTTTAATTAAAGAAAAATAAATGACATCTTTAATTTATATATTTTATTTCTTTCATATCATCAATCAATTATCTTTTAATTATATTTTATGAGAATAATTTATGATAAAAAATAAAATTTAAATTTTATTATTTTATATTAAAATTTTTTATGTCATATCCTCAAGAAGAAGTTGAAATAAATCCAAAATTATCTCAATTATCTGATAAAGTTTCTTTTTCATTTTTAATTCCAAAAGAATATGAATCATTAAATAATATAAATGTAGAAATAAAAATAATTTTAGATATAGTATATTTAAAAGAAGAAGTTAATATATCTTCTTATAAAATTGAAATAAAAGATAAAAAAATATTAATTGAAATTAATTCATTTCCATTAGATAAAATTGATGAAAATAAAATAATAAATGTAGCAACATTAAATTTTTTATTTAAAACTGATACAAATGAGATAATGAAAAAAATATTAATAATACAAATAGTTAAAGAAAAAGGCTTAATATATAAAAATATTATTTAAATAATATAATAAATAAATATATTTTCTACTTTCAAAAAATATATTTTTATTATTATTTTTTATTAATATAACCAAATGAATTATTAGAATAATATTTGGTTCCATCTTCAATTAATTCAAAATTATTTTCTTCAACTTTATTAAAATTATATAAATTTGGAATTAAAAAATCTTCACTTCCTTTTCTTAAACCATATAGATTATTATTAAAATTATTATTATTTAAATTATTATTTAATATACTTTCAGTATCAAAATGTGAATTAATATCAAAATATTTATTACTATTATAAAACATAAAATTTTTCGGTTTAGGGAAAAATTTATTATTATTATTAAAATTATTTATTGAATTTTGTTCACTTTTAGTATCTGAAAAATAAATATCAAATAATTTATTTTCAATTAAATAATCCATTATTTCATCAACACCTTTTTTCTCTTTATATAACTTTTCTATATTACTTTTAGAAAAATCTTTTTTTATTAATCTTTTAATTATATTATCAGGATTAAGAATTGTATAAGGTTTATCAGAAAAAATAACAACCCTAGAATTATCATCATTTTGTTTAATTTTATAATTACAACCATTTTCTAATGTAATAATATAAAAAGGAAATTCTAATTTATCAATTGTAGTACTTCTTTTAAATTGATTTTGATTCATTTCAATTAATTTTTTATAAAAATATTCTCTACAAAAATTTGTAACTAATTCATTTTGTTTTTCTTTTATATTACTTTTAATAAAATCAATATTTGTATCTTGATTATTATCAAAATTTTCTTTATTTAAATTAACATTATTAATTTTATCATTATTAATATTTTTTTCATCGTTAGAAATAAAAGTTATATTTCCTTTTTCTTTATTAATTAAACCAATTGCACACATTACATTAATTGCATCATAAACTCTTCTTTGAATATTTTTATAATTTAATTTCACTTTTTTAGAAGATAAAACATCTAAAATATGATTTGTTACATCAGAACCTTTTGTATAATGTTTTTGTTTAATAAATTTATAAACTTCTTTACTAATTGAAATTAATGAATTTCTTGTAATTTCTTTATTTTTATTTTCACTATCACTTTCATTTTCAAAATTATTATTTGTGTCTGTATTTTCTTTTATAGGTTTTACAAAAGATTTATATGAAAATTTCATTTTTTTAACTTTTGTTATTTTAAAAATTGCCCTTTTCTTATTTAAAAATTCGGTCATATATTTTTTTATATTAATTTTCTTAATTTCTTTTTATAAATATGAGTTTTTTTCTTCCCGGTTTTTAATTTTTGGAAAGATTAGTTTTATTCTTTAATTTATAAGATACATTTTTATTATAGTATATTTTATTCTTGAGACACCATTAAAAGAAAATATTCTGTTAAATTTTTTTTATCTAGTTATTTGACCTTTTCAAGACCAAAAAATTCAAATATGATTTTAATAATTTTTTTTAATTATGATATTAATTTTTGGAATACTATATTTTATTTATTTTTTTTGATAAATATTAATCATTAATTTATAACTATTGAATTTTATAGAATAATACTATTTATTATATTTGCTCTTTATAATAATAATAGAAAATAATATTATAATTGAATAGGATTAAAATGTTTTTTTTATTATACAATTATATGAAATAAATAATTTTTAAAATTAAAAAAAAAATTAAAATGGAAAAAGAATTTGATAATTATGATAAATATTGTAATAAATATTTCAATGAATTAAATATTTTATGGAATAAAGAAATAAAAGAATATAAAAATAAAGAAGGAAATAAATGTATAAATGAATTTGAAAAAGTAAAAAAAATAGACGAAGGAGCAATATGGAAAGTATATTTAGTAAAAAGATATTTTTACAATTCTGAAAATAAAATAGAAACAAAAGAATATGCAATGAAAAAAACTCATATTATGACACAATATAGAAGAAGATATTTTAAAAATTCAAATATGATAAATTACTTTGATGAAGTATTAAATGAAATAACAATTTTAGGAAAATTAACAAAAGGATTTGAAAAAAAAGAAGAAAATGAAGGAAAAGAAAATGTAATATCATTATTTGAATTAATATATGATAATATATCAAGAGAACCATTTTTATATTTAATTAATGATTATTGTGACATTGGTCCAATTATGAAAAGAGATGATATTAATTATAATCATTTTCATAATCCACTTTTAATAAAATTTTTATATCCAAATTTAACATTTTCACTTGAAGATTTTGATAATAATTTAATAAAAAAAAACACATTAAATTTAGAAATTAAACATAAAATTGCATCAAAAATTTTTAAAGAAATTTTTTTAGGTTTAAAATATATTCATTCATTAAATATTGTTCATAGAGATATAAAAATAGAAAATATATTATTTGATTCAAAAGAAAATAAAACTAAAATAATTGATTTTTCAATAAGTACAATATTACAAAATAAAAATAGTAAAATTGATGAACCAGGAGGATCAATGCATTATCAAGCACCAGAATTACAAAATGTAGAAAATAATAATAATTTTAATCCTTTTTTTTCTGATATTTGGTCTGTTGGTATTTGTTTATTTATTTTTATTTTTGAAGAATTTCCATTTGATTCTGATAGTGAATTAGAATTACAAATGAAAATATTAGAAAATGAAATTAAATTACCATTTAATCCTCAAAATAAAAATTTTGAAGATTTATTATTTAAATTATTAGAGAAAGATCCTAATAAAAGATTAACTGATATAAATAAAATAATTAATTTAGATTATTTCAATAATTAATAATAATTTAAAATATTTTTAACATAAAAAAAATATAAATTTAATTGATAATATCAATAAAAAAAAAAATTTAATTTTTTTTTTCTTTATACATCTTCTTTTATTTCTTTAATATTCGTAATTTCTACTTTTTCAACACATAAAATATTTCTTTTAATATCATTTTCAATATAAGTTATATCATATTTTTCTTTATGACTAAAAGTTTGTATTAAAGCATAAATTTCATCATTTTCATCTTTAATTGGTTTTATTTCAGTTCCTCTTGGTAAATATGCTTGACATATAATAGATAAATTAGATGAAATTTCCATCCAATTTTTTATCATATTATGATTAAATTTAACTGTTATTTCCATTGAATAAGTTTTTAATTTTTTATTATTATTATGTTTATTTGAATTTTTATCTTTATCATTTTTTTCTTTTTCTTTTTCATTATTATTATTGTTATTATTTATATTTAATGCCATTAATCCAGATAATAAATTATTATTTTGACTTTCTATTATTTTTTCATTTCTTAATTTATCTTCTGCATTTTTTATATATTCTGTAAATGAAGAACCTTTATTTTTTCTTTTTGATAATCTCCAATTTTTTTTCATTCTTTCTAATTCTTTTGCCCATCGATATATGTTAGGATAAAATTTTTCAACAATAAGTGCTTTTTGTTCTCTTAAATCTTCAAATATTAATACATCATCTACACTTAAAATATCATCTTTAACATACTTATTTTTTTTAATAATATTTTCAAAATTATTTAAATCATTTTTGTTTTTAAAATCATATTTAAAAGAAGTCGAAAAAGTATTACAATTTTCACTTTGTGAAATAGAAGAAGAAGCAGTTGTTTCACTTTCAACATTATTTAAATTATTTTGGGCTGAATTTTCCATTTTTTTTATTGTTTTTTATACAATAAATTTTTAAGAAATTATTTTTTATTTTTGAAATCTTTTTTGGATTACTATAACTATAATAATAAGAAAAACTATCTAAATTAATAGATAATATCTTTTAATATATTTTCTGTAATTTCTCTTTTTGATTTTAAAACAAATAAAGAATTATTTATATTATTTTTAAATTTAATTTTTAGAAAATATAATTTCTTTTATAATCATATGGCTGATGAAAAACTTTTAAAAACAATTTTTTTATTTTTTTTTTCAGTATCAAATACAAGTTCAACTTTTTTTATCATACCAATATTATACGAAAATTTAATACAAATAAATGATAATCCAAAATGGTATAGTATTGGAAATATATATTCAATACATGAATTTGGAAAATTTTTTGGTAATTTTTTTTGGATTTACCTAAAGAAATATTCTTCATCAAGTATATTAATACTAATATCTTTATTTTTTTTATCAATATTCAACTTAAGTTTTATTTTCATAAATTCATATAATGCATTAATAATATATAGATTTTTATTAGGTTTTTCTAATAATTTAACAGTAATGACAGAAAATATTTTTCTTGAATTATCTCTTAAAAAAGAATTTGGATTAATATTATATATAATTAAAACTTTATCTACAATTATATCAATAATCCTTCCAATAAATATTTTACAATTAAATTCTAAAAATAAAAATCATAAATTTATTTTACCTTCAATTTCTCTTTCCTTAATAAATATAGTTTCAATTATATTAACAATTATTATGATTAGATTAAAATATTTAAAATTTTTTTTAGGTGAACAAATTATTCAATTAAATGTATTATATAATGAATCAGAGAATAATACAATGAAAACAGGAAAAAAATTTTCGATGGATATTTCAAATCCAAATGAAAAAGAAAAAATGGAAAAAAGTCATAAAAAAAAAGAAGTTTTATCAATTTCAAATGGAGAAGAAAGTTTTCCAAATAGTTATGAAAGACATGTAACAACGAAAACAAAGAATAATGATAATAATACAAATATAAATGAAAAAAATAGTATTAAAGAGGTAGAATCAGGAAATATTTATCAAAATATTAAACAACAAAATCAAAGTAAAAATTCAAATTTTCCTTATTCCCCTGATAATTTTAATCAATTTGAAGGGGTTCAATTATCTAATAAGAATAATAACAAATATAGCAATAATAATAAAGAATTAAGTTATAAAGAATTAAAATTTACTTTTATTTATATCTTATTAAATGTTAATGATACTATTCTTTTTATTTGGATTATTATGTTTTTATATAATATATTTAATTCTAATTCTTTAAATATTAGTTTTTACTTTGTTTTATATAATTTACTTTTTAGTTCATTAAATTATCCTTTAACAAGAAGATTAATGAAAAAACAATTTTCAATAGAAATAATATCTAATAAAATGATATTTCATTTAATATTATTAATTATATTAACTTTTTCTGATGGTATTGGTATTTATGTTTATGTAATATCTAATAGAAATTATGAAATAATAATTGTATTATTTCTATTTATTTTAGCTTTAATAAGAAATTTGATTAACAGTTTAATAATTCAAATGTTTCAAATTTATATTTCAAAAAAATTTAATGTACAAAGTGAAAGTATAAGAAAATTACAAAAATTAAAACAATATTTAACTTCATTATTCAAAACCATCATTATAATATTTTCTTCAATTTCCTATTTTTTCTTTACATTGAAATCAAAAAATCATAATTTCAAAAATTCTCTTTTATTAATAATATATTTTATATTAATTCCAGAAATAATACTAAACTTTCTAATAATATTAATAAAACAATACTTATAAAAATTTAAAAAAAACAATTTAAATAATTTATAATTAAATATTTTCATATTATCTTAAATGGATAATAATATTCCTAACCCAAGACTTCAAGTTCGAAATAAATTTAAGCCAAAAGACAATTATTTAAAAAACAAAGAAAGAGTAAAAAGAGAAATGTATAAAGGAACTCAAGGAAAAAGAGAGAAAATAATAGCAGAGTCAAAAAAAAAATTAAAAAAGTTAAAAGAACAAGAAAATTCTAAAAATCAAATAAATGAAATTCCAACTCAAATAATAACAAAATTTATATCAATGGAAGGAATAGAATTAAAAAATGAAGAAAGCTTAACAAATGAATTAACATTACCAACAGAAATAACAATATTAGATTTAAACAAATTACTAAATGAAAAATTAAATAATAAAGAATTTCAAATATATCAATTTTATATAAATGATATAGAAATAAAAAACAATATTAAAGAGACAATAAAAAAGATAGAAAACTTTTCAAGTGAAAATATATATAAAATAATATATTGTCCAGAAAGTTTATTTAAAGTAAAGCCATTGACAAGAGGAGGAACAATATTAGAAGGTCATTCAGATTCAATATTAACAGTTCAATTTTCTCCAAATGGAAATTTACTTTGTTCAGGAGGAGGAGATTCAATTGTTCGATTTTGGGATATGAATAATGATACTCAAATTACTAATAATATTAATTTAAATGAAAATATTCATTCTAATTGGATTTTAACTTTAGTTTTCTCACCTGATAATTCTATATTAATTTCAGGTGATGTTGATGGTTATTTTGGAATTTGGGATATATATAATTTTAAACCTAAAATTAATAAAAGTATTAAAGCTCATAAAAAATGGATTACTTCTATTTCTTTTAAACCTTTAAATTTATATGATAATAATGAAAATTTAAAATTTATTACTTCTGGGAAAGATGGCTATTTAAAAATGTGGGATGCTTCTTTAGGAAAAATTATAATAAATATATTAGCTCATGAACAAAGTATTACTAAATGTATTTGGAGTGGAGAAAATAATATATTTACCTGTAGTGAAGATCAAACTATTAAAATATTTAATGATAAATTTGATCATATTAAAACTTTAATAGGACATTCTCATTGGATAAATACAATGGCAATTAATACTGAATTTATTTTAAGAACAGGATGTTATGATTATGATAAAATAAAAGGAAATTATTATGAATATATAGAAACAATAAATAAATTATCTTTTGAAGAAAAAATTAAAAAATCAAAAGAAAGATATAATTTATTTAAACAGAAAATAAATTCTTCAGAAAAAATAGTTTCAGGAAGTGATGATTATACATTAATATTATGGGATATTAATTTAAAAAAACAAATAATAAGAATGACAGGTCATCAAAATATAATAAATGATGTAAAATTTTCTCCAAATGCATTTTATTTAGCAAGTGCATCTTTTGATAAAAGTGTAAAAATATGGAATGGAAATTCAGGTTTATTTTTATTTAATTTAAGAGGACATGTTGGTAATGTTTATCAAATAAGTTGGAGTCCAAATTCTAAAATGATTTTAAGTTGTTCTAAAGATTCTACTTTACAATGTTGGAATATTCAAACTAAAAAAATGATGCATAATTTACCTGGACATGCTGATGAAATTTACACTGTTGATTGGAGTCCTAATGGAGTTAAAGCTGCTAGTGGAAGTAAAGATAGGAGAGTTAGGATTTGGGTTAATTAAATATTGAGATTTTTTATAATTTCAATTATAAATTTTTTAAACAATTATAATATCAATATTTTCAATTCACTGTTAAATTATTTTATTTTTATTATTCAATTTTTTATATTTTTTTGAAAATAATATAATATTCTTTCTGTGAAATGAAATATAAAATTAAAAAATTATTCATTAATTATTTATTATCCCAATTTTATTTTTTTGAATGTTTAGAT
>JAEEGK010010302.1_pt1 | contig 21593 bp, 13 predicted proteins | sample 8958771 | NCBI WGS metagenome assembly JAEEGK01 (sample SAMN16246547, study PRJNA631951) | gut metagenome | biome: gut microbiome; feature: rumen; material: SC-attached | host: Bos | place: Iran: Karaj | collected 2018-10 | reverse complement strand
AAATAATATTATCTTCTGAAAAATTAAGTAGTATAAATGGAAATGGTACTATAAAAGGAAGTTTAAGAGAAATAAATAATAATATGATAAATTTATAAAATATAATAAAAGAGTTATTAAAAAACTTCAATTTCAAAAAAAAATGAAAAAAAAAAATAAAATTGTAAAAATATATATAATATTTAATTTTATTAAATATTTAAGTACAAGAAACACAACAATTAGAAGCTTCAATAGGTTTTTCAATAATTAAAGCATTATAATCCTCTTTCTTTTTCAATAATTCAGGATTTAAATAAAAATTTAACACACCATTATTTTTTTTATTTAATTCATTAATATAATCTCCTCTTGAAGGTTTTATAGTTTGAGTACCTAAATTAGAAACAATCATTTCATCACAAATTGAATCTTTAATTAAAGTTTTATTATTAATTCCAATTAATTTTAAATTTCTATTTGGAACTATTAATGACTTTGTTTCTGAATTTTCACATTCATCTCCTTTAATATTACGGAAAAATTTAGGAAATTTTCTTTTTGAATTATTTTTATCTAAATAAGTTGTATTTGAATTAATTTTATTTTGGGGATTTAAATTTCTTTGAGTTTTTAATTTTATTTTTTCTGGATTAATTTTTTTAAAAATTTCAAATTCTTCATTTTTTAAATTTTCTTCAATTTCATTCTTTTTATTTTCTAATTGTGGATTTTCTATGTTTTCATTTGTATTTAAACGTTGTAATGAACTTTCATCATCAAATTTGTCTTCTGTTAAAATTTTATTTTTATAATGTTTTTCATTTATATTAATCCTACTGTTATTATTATCATTATTATTAATAGTATTATTATTATTATTATTATTTTTATTATTATTTTTATTATTTTGAACATTATTATTAATAGTCTTATCATTATTATTATTATCAATTTTTTTATTATTAATGTTATTTTTATTATTTTCTGAAATATTTATTTCTGTTTTATTGATTTTATTTCTGGAAGAATTTTCATCAACAATAATAGAATTTTTTGAAATAAAATTTTTATTTTTTTTTAAAGACGAAGAACGTTGAATTTTTAATTCTTCAACTTTAACTTTTATTTTTTTTTCATCATTAATTTTTTCTTTTTTATTTTTTTCTTCTAAATTAACAACTCCATTATTTACACTTGGTAAAACAATATAACTGACACTTAAATTTACTGATGAATTTTCACTAAATGAATATTCACTTTTCATTGTTAAAGAACTCATATTATCTAAATTATTAACTTGTTCAAAATTTTTAGAATTTTCAATTGTTAAAAATATTTTCTTTAATGAATTAAAATCTGAATTTTCTTTACTTTCTTTATATTTTTGTAATATTTTATGAATATATTTTCTATACATTCCTAATGAACGATATATTGAATCATTTTGTCTTATTTCTGTTTCTATTTTTTTTAAATCTAAAAACAATAAATTTTTATTTTGATTTTCTATATCTAATTCTTTTTTTTGTTGAATTAAATTGTTTTTCAATTCAATTCTTTCAAATATTGTTCCTATAAATTCAAATAAAAAATCAAATGGATATTCTAAATTTGATTTTGAATTTTCTTTATAAAAAAGATAAAAATCTTTATATTTTTGAATATTATTTTTATCTAAATTACTATATATTTCATTTAAATATTGCAATAAATTTTTTAATTCCAATTCATTCTTTAATATTGAAATTCCTTCAAAAGGTTCATTATAATTTTTTATTGTTAATAATTTTAAAAATTTTGATAAAGATTCATATTTTAATTTATTATTTACATTTTCTGATATATCTAATAAATGATAATAGCATTTTTTAGTTAAATTTAAAAGTAAAGTTTTTTGATGTTTTTCTATTTTTACTATTTTATTTTGAATTTTCTCAATACTGTTTTCCTGCAAAATTATTTTTTTTGTAATTTCTTGATATAATTTTATTTTGTTATTATATTCTGTTTTCTTTTCTATTATAATTGGTTTTAATTTGTCCATTGCTTCTTTTTTTGATGAATATTCTGAAACTATTATTTTAATTGATTGATTTAATTCATTTATTTCTTGTTCTGATAAATTTGAATTTGACATTAAAATTGATAATTAAAAATAATCTATAAAATAAAAATAAACAGTTTTTAAAAATATTATTTAATGTTAAATAATATTATTATTTATTTTCAAATGTTTTTTCAAATTTAAATTATTATGTTAAAGTTTTAGAATAAATATTAATATATATATCTTAATTCCAATTTATATAAAAACAAAAAATAAAAAGATAAAAATTAGTTTAATTTTAGAATAAATAATATATTTTGATTGACTTAAATTGATTTAATAAATTTTGATTTCTTTTTCAATTATTAGTTTTATCGAATAGTCTAAATCAGTTATTGAAAGAACTTTATTAATATCCTAATCATTAGAAATAAAAATCATAAATTATATATATTACTATTAAATAGTGTTATTTTTTTTATATTATTTCCATTTTTAATATATAAATTAAATATTTTAAATAAATTTAAATAAACCAGTATAAATGACTTCAGAAGAGAGAAATTTAGATTTTAATAATCTTTATAAAGAACTTGATTTTATAATAAATGAATCAGAACAAAATGAAGGGCAATCTTTATCAATATGTATGAATTACTTAGAAAATAAAAAAGCAATAAATCCAAATATAATTAATTTAAAGAATAATTTAAATAATAATATAGCTCAAGAATTTGCAGAAAAAGGGAAATATTATCATGTAAAAATTATAATCCAAAGTTATAACATAATATATAGAGATAATCCTGATGTGTTCAATGATTTTTTAACTAATGAAAATTCAGAAAAAAAAACAATTTACGAAATATCAATTTTATTTAATATAGATTCTCCTGAATATCCACAAATTATAGATGATATTTATCAATATATGGCACAAAATGAAAAAGTAATATATAAAGTTTTTCAAAACGGTAGAATAAATATATTTCATATATGTGCAAAAGAAAATTTTATATATCCAATAATTTTTTATTATGAAAGATTGAATAAATATTTTCAAAAAAATAATATTTTAAATTTAAAAAATTCAATTGGTTTAGCTCCAATACATTATGCTGCTTATTATTCAAATAAAAATATTATTGATATTTTAATAGACTATAATGCAGATATAAATATAAAAGATTTTTATGGAGATACTCCTTTACATTACGGTGTTAAAAGTGGAAATTATGCTTTAGTTAAAAAATTAATAATTTATGGAGCTGATAAATATAGTAAAAATAAAGAAGGAATTTCACCTAAAGATATATGTATAGAAAATAATTATACTATTATGAAAAGGTTATTTTCTGGTCTTTGTCAGATTCATTCAATTAAAAATCAAGAAAAAGATAAATATCTTTTATTTTTTATTATCCTTTCCATTATTGTAAAATTATTTTTCATTTACTTTTACAAAAATTTGAATAATAATTTTGAAATGAAAGATTATAATTCTAAGAAAATCTTAATTCAAATATCATTAATTTTTAATATCCTTTCCATATCTATGTCATTGTTTTTCAAAAGATATGCAAGAAAATATTATATTAAAACAGAAGGTTTTAAAAAAAAAATTAAGAATAATATAAGTGATATAATAAAAAAATATCATAATGATATATATAAAATAAAGCATATATGTTTGATATGTAAACATAGTAAAAATTCACAAATGAAACATTGTATAATTTGTAAAGAATGTGTTGAAAAATGGGATCATCATTGTTTTTGGTTACATAGTTGTATCAATGAATATTTAATGAATTTTTTTATTTTTTTTTTGTTTTTTTTGGGTTGTTTAATTATTTTAGATATGATAATTTTATCTCAATTTTGGATTATTAGACCTTTTATTTCTTATAATTATTATATAAATCTGATTATTAATTGTTCTTTCTTTTTTTTAGAAGGAATTTTATTATTTTGTTTATTTGGAGTTTTGCCTCATTTATTTAATGAAATTTATTATAAATTTATTCGAACCAAAAAAATTTCTGTTACTTTAGCAGATTATAAAAAGCAAAAATTAATTGAAAATGTTTAAATAAAGTTTTAATGAAAAATTAATATTTTAAAATCTAAATGACATATTTTTATTTAATAAAAAAGAAAAATACAAAATTTTTTTATTTCAAATAAAGAATTATAAAAAGGAAATTTTGATTTAATATTATTTAATAATCACTATAAGAATCACTTGCAGATTCATTTTTTTCTTCTTCTTCTTGATAAGCATTAACATCTTCATTTTTTAAATTTTTTCTTTCCATTTCATATCTTTCAATTTCTTTTAATCTTCTTTCTTCTTCTAATCTTTTTAATTCTTCTTCTTCCATTATTTTTTCAATTAAAATATGAGTTTTTAATTTAGGATAAAAAAATTTATTCATTCCATCATTTCTTATTTTTTCTAATAATTTATCACTTATTTCATAAAAAATATCCATAACTTCTTGATAATAATCACTTTCATCTTCACCCCAATTTTTTTCACCTCTTTCTGTTTTTATTTCATAATATGAAAAATATTTTCTAGAAATGAAAAACATTAATTCACAAAATTCATATAATACCATTTCTTGATTAAAAACACTTTCAATATAATTTATTATTTCTATACTTGAAAAATCTACTGTATTAGCATTTGATGATGTTACTATTTTTTCTTTATGATAAATTGTTATTAATTCTAAAAATTCTATTTTATTAGAAAATACTTCAGCAAGGATTTTATTTTTTAGAATTATATTATCATATAAAAATTTATAAGTTATTGTTTTATCATAATTTTTATATCTTGATTTAAATTCTATTTCAGCAATATAAATATCATTAAATATTTCAGCTAAATCTTTTTTATGTAAAGACATAAAACGATCAAATTCAGCATCAAAGTTTTTTAATTTAGGATCAATAATCATAATACTTCCTAATGAAGAATCTAAACTTTTTCTTTTTCCTTTATATACAGTTTTAAATAAAGTAAATAAAGTTTTTACTTTTTGTTCAATTGTCATATCAAAATTATTAAAATATTTTAAATACGCAACTCTAATTAATAACTCATAAAAATGTCTCATTAAAATAATATTTTTAGAATTATGATAATCAAAATTAATTTCGAAATTTTCTTTCCCTTCATAAGGAGGTACATTATTAGGAGGATTAGTAGATCCAAAAAGTAATACATTACTTTGATCCATTTGAGTTTTATATTGAATATCAAAATTATTTTTTTCTTTAGCAATAGATTGATATAAGTAATCATAAATTCTTTTTGGTTCATCTTTTTCTTTTAAAAATAAATTTTCAGGAACATAAAACATTGAAATTCTATTAGGATAATTTTCATAAAATAATCTATCAATAGAAGCCAAATTAAAATCAACAGAAATTAAACCACATTTCCTCATTAATTTCCAAAAGCCTAATAAATCTAAACAAAAATATTGTTCATTATTATATATGCAATCATAATTAATTGGTTCTTCTTCTTTTTTTTTTTGTTCTTCATTATTAATAGTTTCCATATTTGGTTCTTTATTATTTACTATACTTCCTTTTTGACTAATTAATTGATTATTAAATATACTTTTTGTTTCACTTATAGAAGCTGTTGTAATTCCTAATTCTGCATCACGTAAATTTTCCCTTCCACATGCTACAAGATACATATGTGTTATTAAAGATAAATTTCTTAATAATAAATTATCTAATTCTTTTAAAGAATTTTTTATTTCTGGTTCAATTTCAATTAAATCAGATAAATCAATATGTATTTTAATTTCATCAATTGATTTAGATATTTTAGTCTTTTTATCTTGAATTGTTTTTTCTTTCAATTTCTCTTTTTTTTCCTCATTATCACCATCATTATTATTTTCAGATATAGTATTTAATTCCTTAGTAGAAGTTTTTTTAGCAACATTAGCATTACTAGTATTATTAATAGTTCCAATTTTAGTGGTTTTTCTACTTTTAGCTCTACTATTCTTATTATTTTCAACAGGTTCTTTTTTCTTTTCTTCTTTAGGCATTTTTTCCAATTCTTTCAATCTATTATATTCCGCAAGAGCTTTATTATCAACTTGTCTATCTTCTTTAAAAGTTCCAATGTAATAAGTTCTATCAGCATTCATTAAAACACCAAAACCTTCTTTTTTATTATTTCTCCAATAACCTTCATAAATACTTCCATTAGAATAATAAAATTTCCCATAACCTTCTCTGACTCCACAAAGCCATTGACCTACATATCTATCCCTTAAAAATTTTTGCTCACCTTTAGGTTCATACCAAATATGAATACCAAAACCGTTTTGAAGATTATTTTTCCATTGTCCAGTATATTTCTCATTTTTATTATACCAAACCATATAACCATCACCTTCAATTTTATTATCATTCATTTCTCCATCATAGAAATTTCCACTTGTCCATTTAATTCTTCCTTTCCCAGAAATTATTCCATTAACCCATTCTCCTTCTAAAATCATATTTCCTTGAGTTAACTTTCCTTTCCCATTCTTTAATCCTTTTTTCCATTCACCATCATAAACAATTCCATCTTTCGAGTTGTAAACACCAGGTCCATCTCTAAGTCCATTTACAAGAGACCCAGTATATGTGGATCCATCAGAGAATGTATACGTACCAGTACCTGTAATCTCATTGTCTTTCATAGTTCCTGTATATATTGTTCCATTAGGAAAGATGATAGTACATGGTTGTGAAGGATCTGTATTTGTAAGGATTCCGTATTTTATGTTTCCTGTGTATTTTACTTTATTTTTAAATGTTAATGTCCCTGGACCGTTTAGTGTCTCGTACCATAGCTCGCTATCACTCTCTTCAACTACTGCCTTCTTGTGGTCAGATGTCTTTAATATTGAGTTTAGAAGAGATGTTGATATAAATTTTTCTCCTGGTTGAAGCTTGAAGTTTTCTCGTACTTCGTTTGACATTTTTTTTTAAGTTATATTTTTTTTAAATTTTTTTTTTCATTTTTTTTATTATTTTTTTTTATATATATTTATTTATTGTTCTTTTTAATTGTTTATTATATTTTACAATTTTTTTTTATAAAATTTTATGAATACTATATATACTTTCAAATATTTTATGAATTTTTTTTTATATGAGATTTAATGGTGTAAAGCTAAAATCTAAAGTCGTTTTATGCTAAAAAAGCGTCTGTTGTAGGATCAGAAAAATAGTAAATCAAATAATCTTATTACATCAAAATAAAATAATTTAAATAACAAAAGATAATAAACACTTTTCATTTAAATACTATAAAAAAAAGAAAATCTTATTAATTATATAAATATTATTATTATTTATTTCTTCATATAAAATGCTGAGAAAATAATTTTTTTTATTTGTCAATGTTAATCTCAGAAAAACCATTAGATTTATCAAAAGAATTGAATCAAGTCTTATTTAAGAAAAATATACAAATCAACATAGGAAATTCAATATATACAACAACAAAAATTTTAAAAAACATTTTATCATATACTTCAACATTAAAAAAGAAATCTTCTATATTTGATTTGACTTTGAATCAATTACCCGAAACAGATTCAGAAAGTGAAGAGTCAGAAGAGGATTTAATTAATAAAATTAACTTAGATAATTATATAGAAAAAATTGTAAAACATTTAGATTTCGATGAACATTTATTAATATTATCCTTAATGAATTTAGATAAATTTTTAGCTTCAAATTTTGTTCTTTCTGAATTAAACATTCAAAAAGTTTTCTTTGTTTGTTCAATGGTTACTCAAAAATTTTATGATGATGAAATATTTACTACTAAAGATTATGCTAAATTATGTAAAGTTTCCGTAGATGAATTATTAGAAATGGAAATTTACTTTTTAAATAGTATAAATTTTAACTTATTCATTAAGGATGATGATTTTAATAAATATAAAAGAAATTTTGAAAAATTTATGGAAGATTTTATCATATATTTTTAAATCGAGTTAATTAAATAGTTGTATTTGTAAATTATTAATAAGTTAAATGGAATATGAAAATTTGAGCATGTATCATAATTTTTATATCGTGTAGGTTAATATAATTTATTATTAATATTCATATATATTCTTTCCGTTAGTTATCTCTAATATAAAAAATTAACTTTTCTTATTCAAAACTTTTTTTAATAAATAAATAAATAAAAAATATTATTTTAAGTTCTTATAGATAATTTCCCTAAATAAAAACAAGAAAAAAATAATTAAATTTATATTATTATCCAAAAAAAATGACTGAAAGTTTAGAACCAGAAAAAGAAATATCAAAGAGTAAGCGTTACAGAAAAGAAAAGCCATGGGATAACGATCCAACAATAAATAAATTTGAAATCCAAAAATTTGAAAAAGGAGACATGAAATATCCTCTTCAAGAGGAAAGTTCATTTGCAGTATTATATCCTCAATATAGGGAGAAATATATAAAAGAGACATTTCCTCATATTCAAATAGCATTAAAAAAATTAGGAATAAAAGCAGAATTAAATATAATAGAAGGTTCAATGACAGTAAAAACAACAAAAGAAACGTATGATCCATATATAATAATAAAATCAAGAGATGTAATAAAATTATTATCTCGTTCAGTACCATATCAACAAGCTCTTAGAGTTTTAGAAGATGGGATTGAAAGTGATGTAATTAAAATAAGAAATTTAGTAAATAATAAAGAAAGATTTATTAAAAGAAGACAAAGATTAATTGGTCCTAAAGGAATGACTTTAAAAGCACTTGAATTATTAACTGATTGTTATTTATTAGTTCAAGGAAGTACTGTTTGTGTTATTGGAAGTTTTAAAAATTTAAAAATTGTTAGAAGAATTGTTTTAGATTGTATGAAAAATATTCATCCTATTTATCATATTAAAGAATTAATGATTAAGAAAGAATTAATGAAAAAAGAGGAATTAAAAAATGAAAATTGGAATAGATTTTTACCTAATTATGTTAAACATAATGTTAAAAAAAAAAAAGGAAAAAATATTAAAGAAAAAAAAGAATATAATCCTTTTCCTCCTGAACAACAAAAAAGAAAAATTGATTTGTTACTTGAAAGTGGAGATTATTTTTTAGATAAAGAAGGAAAAAAAGAAAGTAATAAAAATATTAAAAAAAAAATTTTGAATAAAGAAAAAGAAGATGAAAATGAAGAAAGAAAAAAAGAAAATCTGAAAAAAAAAGAAGAAAAAATTAAAGAAAAAAAAGGAAATTTTATTCCTCCAAAAGAAAATTTAAATCTTAATGGAAATAAACCAAAAAAAAATGAAGTTAGTTTAGAAGAGTTGAAAAATAAATTTTTGAAGAAAAAAAGAAAAAACAAAGATTAAATCCTATTATATTTAATAATTAAATATATACATAAATCTTTTTTTATATTTAATTAAATTATATAAAATATTTTGATATACAATATTTGAATCAATATAAATCATAAAAATAGAGAAAAAAACATAAAGCTAAATTGATAAACTCTAATAAATTCAAAAAAATTCAAATTTTTTTTCTTCTTTTTAACTTTCATTAATTGAATTCTATTATTAATATTAACTTTACTTATTCCTCGAGTAAAACACTTAGTCTATTGAATATCCTTTTTTTGGTCTTTTTTGGATTTTTTAAGATTATTATCTCATAATAAAATGTGAACCATTTAAAATTCTTCTTTTATATTTGGATGAGAATCTTTTTTATTAATTCGATTTCTAATGTTTCCAGTCTTTAAATAATGATTTTTTAATATTTTTTATTTATATTGTTTTCATTGAATAATTATTTAATCAATTATTTTATAGTGGGAACATTTTTCTCTTTTTTTTCAATATTCTTTCTTATTTAAAAACAGGATTTTCTTTATTATTATTTACTTTAATTTTTTATTTTTAAATTAATTTAGAATTACTATTATTATTTGAATTTGAAATATTGTTTGCATATTTTTTATAAATATTTTTATTTCATTTCAAAATCCTAATAAATCTTTTTATTTTTATTCCAAATTTGACTTTAATTTCATGAAAATAATTACATTTATTTCTCATTTTATTTAGAATTTCTAATAGCATATCTTTGAAATCATATTTTTTCTTTTTATAATCTTTCTTAATATCAAAATCTTCATTTTGTAATTCTTGAAAAAAAGCCATTGTATCATAAAAGGATTAAGGAATATATTTATTTCTTCGTTATTTAAATATATTTCTAATCTTATCAAAATTTTTTTATTATTTTTTCAAATCTTTTAAACTTAAAATTGTTGAAGAAGCATTTATTGAATTAAAATTTCCTTTATATAAAGTTTTTTGTTTTGATTCTGCAATTTAATTATTATTCTTTCTTTTTTTAAAATATTTTTCTATAACCTTTCATTATATATATATTGAGATAAGATAATATTAAATATTCATGAATATTAAAGTTTATTGTGATAAAGTTCGGCATTAAAAAAACTTACATTAAAAAAAAACATTTAAAAAAATGAATCAAATAAAAATAAAAAAAGAAACTAAAACAATAAAAATGTAATATCAAAGAATATTATATTTTTTATTCTTTTAATAAACTTTATTTATTTCTTCCTCCACAACATCCATCATTTTTTTTTTCCTTTTTAATATCATCATCACCACTTTTTAATTTTTCTCCCTGATTTTTATTATTATTATTATTTAGATTATATTTAAGATAATCATCAAATAATAATTTAGCAGCCTGAATAAATAATTCTTTAGCATTAAAACCAGTTTTCGCAGAAGTTTCTAAAAAAAAATCGAATTCATAATTATTTTTTAAAATTTCAGCTTTTTCTTTTGAAATTATTCTTTCATCTTCAAGATCACATTTATTTCCAATTAAAAATATTTTAATATCAGGACTTGAATTTTCTCTTAAGTCTTTAATCCATCTTTCAACATCTTCAAAACTTTTTTGACTATAAAGATAATATATTAATTTTTTACTCATTAATAGCATAAACTATTACTGCTAAAGAAGCATTTCTATAAAAATTTGTAATTAAAGATCTATAAACTTCTTGACCACAAGTATCCCAAATTTGTAATTTAATTATTTTTTCTTTTATTTTACAATTAAATGAAAAAAATTCGAATCCAACTGTTGCTAAATAATTATTTTGAAAAACATTTTTTGTTGCTTGTATTGATAAACATGATTTTCCAACTCCTAATAAGATATTTTTTTATTTTTTTTATTATATTATTTTTTACCTTGATTTCCTATTACAATTATTTTAAATGATGCATCATATGTTGGATAATCTTCTGGAATTATTTCTGCTTCTAAATCTGATGTAGGATTTTCCATTTTTTGTTTTTTAAATGAATTTATTTTTGATTAATAAATTAAAAATTTATTTTATTTTTTTCTGATTTCTTTTTTTTTAGTCTTGATTTATAATTTTACATTTTCTTTTTATGAAATATTTATTAATTTATTATTTTTTAATATTTTATATTTGTTTTATAATGTATTTTGAAAGACCTTTAACTACTAGAAATCACTTCATAAAAAAAAATGAAAAATCAAGTAAGATTATATTAAATTTTATTGAGATAGCAATAATTTTTTAAATGTTATTACTCAAGGAAGAGACTTAATTTCTTCAAAAAGTAAAACTCATCATAGTACAATTAATTCTTCATCTTCATATAATAAAAATCATCTTTTTTTGAACTTTAAATTAATAAGAGGATTTTCTATTAAAGGACTTGAATTAAATTCAAAGGAAATTATTAGTCCTAAATTAGAAAAGAAAAATTTGTTGAAAAAAAAATCTACTAATTTAATTAAAAAAAACAATAGTAATTTAAAAAATAATCTTATTCAAGTAAAAGATTTAAGTAATTTAAAACAAAAAATAAAACAAAAAAACTATTTAGATATTATTAAAGATAAAGATAATGAAATTGAACTATTAAAAAAAGAATTAATTACTTTAAGAAATTTAGTAAATAATAATAATAGTAAAAATAAAGATAAAGATAAAGATAAAGATAAAACAAATGAAAAAATCTCATCAAAAAATTCAATTATAGTAACTAAAAATAGAAATAAAGAAAAAGAAAAAATAGGTTCTTTTGATATAAATAATTCTGAAAATAATGAAAAAGCTTCTTTTGGAAGTTTTCATTCTCCAAAAAATAGTTCTATGATAAATAATAATACTTTATCTTTTAGTTATTCTCATAAAGGAAAATATAATTCTCCTTATAATAAAAAAACTAAATTTTCAAAATTAAATTTACATAATATTATAAAGAAGAAAAGTTTGTCTAAGGATATTTATAAAAATTATAATAATAATAAAAATAAAGGTAAAAATCTTAATGAGAAAGACAGTAAATTTATTTTTGAAAATATATTAGAAAGAACAAAAAGTTTATTTGAAAAGTTAAAAAAATAAATATAAATTATTTTATAAAATACTTATTTAAATAATTTATAGAATTTATTTATTAATAATAAAAAATTCAAATATGAAATAATTAAGTTTAAATTTTATATAATGATGGATTATACAAATAAAAAAATAATATTTACAAAATCTCAAAAGAATTTGAAAATAATAAAAAGAATATCATCAATTGAACCAAATCAAGTTTATATATGCAATGATATTGAATATGAAAAAATAAATTATTGTTTAAAAATAATAACTTCAAAAAATGAAGATAAAGATACCTTATCAACAATTAAAATGGAAATTTATATGTTATTAATAATGAAAAATTCAGAATTTTCAGTACAAATGATAGATTATTTTACAATTCAAAATGAAAAAATAACAACATGTTTTATTTTATTAGAATATTTTCCAAAAGGAACTTTAAAAGATTTTTTAAAAAAAATGTCAAATGAAAAAATAATATTAAACGAATTCCAAATATGTAAAATTATATATAATATATCACTTTCAATTCAAAAAATTCATAATTTAAAATATGCACACAGAGATATTGTTCCAGAAAATATTTTAATAGAAGAAAATTTTACCAAAATTAAATTATGTGATTTTGGCTCTTGTACAAATAAATTTTATGATAATTTTTCAAATGTAACAAGAAGTGAAATTGTATTTGATCAAACTAAAGGAAAAAATTTACATTATCAAGCTCCTGAATTATTAGATTTACATTCTAATTATCCAATAAGTGAAAAAGTAGATATTTGGTCTTTAGGAATAATATTATATTCTTTAATGTTTGATTTTTTACCTTTTTCAAATGATATAAAATTTATTACAGGAAAAAATTTATTTATAAATGAAGAAATGGAAAAAAGTTATAGTAGTAAATTAGTTGATTTATTAAAAAAAATGGTTGTTCAAAATCCAAGTCAAAGATTTTCCATTAATGAAGTTATTCAATATATAAATTTAAATTTTAATTTAAACAATAATCAAATTGATTTTAAAAAATCATCTATATCATTATCACAAAAAATTTCTGATATGAATGCTTATATTTTCAAAAGACATTCAACTCAATTTTGGGTTTTAAAATTAATTGATAATAATGAAGTTGAGTCATATCCTAAATTTAAATATTTAAAATTATTAATTAACAAAGGATGGAAAAAAAAAGAAAAAATTAATAAATTTTATCAATCTATTAGTGATGCACCTATACATTATTATTCTCTTACTGCTTTAAAAAGTTTATATATTATTCATTTTTATATTTTTTTAGGTCCTAAAGAAGTTTTATTTCCTAAAGATTTTGTTTTAGATGATTTTATTAACTTTTTTTATGAAGTTTGGTCAAGTAGATTTAATAAAAAAATTTATGAAATAGAAGATAATTTTATTAATGATGAAATTACTAAATTTATTATTTCATATTGTGAATTTATAAAATTGAAAATTAATTTTCATAAAAAATATCTTTTTTTAGAAAATAATTTCAGTTTATCGAAAGATTTAAAAAATTTTTTATTGTTAATTGATAAAAATTTTATAATTGATTTACTTAATTTATATTCACAAATTTACCAATATTTTTGTAAAATTCCTTTACATTTAAAACAATTATCTCAAACTTTTGATGTTATTTGTCATATTTTTAATTTGGAATTAATTTCAATTTTTTCTCTTTTATTTTATGTTTTAATTGGCTTTAAGAATTTTAATATTAAAAAAGTTAATTTTGAACAAATTTTAATTTATGATTCATTTTTCTTTGAAATATCTAAAAATTCAAATGAACAAATTAATAATTTAAAAACTTATCGTGAATCAATTAAAAGTGATAAAAAAGTTATATTTTTATCTCAAAATTACAATAATTTTGAAATATTTAAATTATATATAAATAATTTAAATGAATATTTAAAAAAAAACAGTATCAATTTCACAGAAAATAATGTAAAAGAAATTTTTACAAAAGAAGAAATACCAGGAATTTCCCTTCCAGTAAATATAGGTGATTTAATATATAAAGACAAATTAGAAGATTATTTTACTTTAAACGGTTCTTTAAAATATGAAAAAAAAAGTGAATCCCAAATAAACAATTTATTAGATCAAATGATAAAAGAATTAAAAATCAATAATAAAAACATAACAATTGATTTAAATTCAAATTCCTTAAATTCAAATAAAACTAATTCAAATAAATCAATAAATGACTTTAATCAAAGTTTTTTTCCTGATAAAAATTATTCTTCATCATCTTTAGAATCAATAGGAAGTACAATATATCCTGAAATATATAAAAATAAATTATTAGAAAATAACAATATTATAAAAAATAATCAAAATAAAAATTTATCTCAAAACACAAACGGAAAATATGATTCAATAAATAATTATAATGAAAACCAGCCTTTGACAACAGAAAAAATAGCAAAAGATTTTTTAATTGAATTATTTCAAAAACCACATCCTCAATGGAAAATAAACAGTGATTCAATAAAAATATTAAATTTAATTGGAATAGGAGGATCTAGTGAAGTTTATTTAGGTAATTATAGAGGAACTGAAGTAGCAATAAAAAAATTAAAAATATCTGAATTTAATGAAAAAAATTTAAAAGAATTTGAAAGAGAAGTTTCTTCATTATTAATTTTAAGACATCCAAATTTAGTTTTATTTATGGGAGCAATAACTGAAATAAATAACATTTCAATTATAACTGAATTTTGTTCAGGAGGAAATTTATTTGAATTATTATATATGAAAAAGAATATTTTTTTACCTTGGGATTTCAGAATAAAAATTTTATTAGAAATTTCAATAGGAATGAATTTTTTACATACAAATAATCCTCCAATAATACATAGAGATTTAAAATCATTAAATATATTATTAACTGAAAATATAAGTAAATCAAGTGATTTAACAAAAATTAAAATTTCTGATTTTGGATTAAGTAAAATATTAAAAAGTTTAGATATAAATAATAATAATAGTGGGCAATTAGGAACTTGTCATTGGATGGCTCCTGAAGTTATTAAAAATAACAATTATACATTAAAAGCAGATGTTTATAGTTTTGGTATTTTAATTTTTGAAATTTGTTCTAGAAAAATTCCTTATAATGGGATGAATAATCAACAAATTCAATATTTTGTTGCTGATGAAAAAGGAAGACCTGATATTAATTTATTAGAAAAAAATTATCCAATTCAATTATTTAATTTAATGATTAAATGCTGGGATGATAATTATAATAATAGACCTAGTTTTAGTCAGATTATTGAGTATTTAAAAAAATTAATTTCATATTAAATTATATTAAATTTGTATATTTAATTTAAATATATTTAATCAATAAAATATTTTCTATTTTTAATGATAAAAATAATATAATACACAAATAAAAGAATTTAATATTCATAGTATTGAAATAAAAATTATGATAAATATGAATATAAATATAAAAACATCATTTTGATATTTCTTATCATAAATATTAATATTTTCAATATTTTATTGTGGTAAATGTGATATTTACACTATAATTATTATTATAATTATATTATTAACATTTTTTTTTATAACAATAATTATGTAAAAATTTTTTATAAGTTTGAAATTCATCATCCTTAATAAAAAAATTAAAATTAATACCACAAACATATTCGGCTTCAATTTTATTAAATTCTTTTAAATTAAATCCAGTAATTTTGGAATAATAATCATTTTCAAAAATTTCATCTTCATTAAATTTTATTGAAACAATAATACTCATTGATAATAATCTATGAACATTATATTCAGTTAACATAATTGAATTAGTTTTTGTTATTCTATCCAAATAAATTAAAGTACAAATTAATGTTGATCTTTCTATTTCTGAAAATTGATTTATTCTATGTAAATACTCTAATATTGAAATTCTTGGGATTTTATTAGCATTAAAAATACTTTTATTTTGTTTTTTTAAAAATTTTTTGTATAAAGGATGTTGTTTGTTCCTTTTAATTATTTCTTCAATGATTAAAGAAATTGATAATTCTATTGAATTATCTGAAGTTAAACTTAATAATTTATTATCTGGATAGTTAACCTTATCATATGAGAGAGGATTATTTTGTTGTTCAATGTCCACTGACATATTTCTATTCAATTAAATATTTTTATTTAATAAGAAATTTATTAATATAATATCTTTATCGAAGTAAAACAAAAAGAAATAGAAATTGTGAATTTTTATTTAGAAATATTATTTGAAAAATAATTTTGAATCATAATTTTTGTTTGTTCATTTTTATAATGTTAATGACAATTTCTTTTTCCAAAAATTATTCAATAATTTTAGTTTTTATTAAAAATTATTTTTTAATAAATAATTCCTATTTTTCAATTAAAAAAACGAATATTCAATCTTGAATCATTTGAATTTCAATCAAAAAATATAAAAAATACATAATTTATAATATTGTCTAAAAACAATTCAATGATGAAAATTCTCTTTGTGATAAAATAGATATATATATATAAAATTATTTATTTTAAATGATAAATTTAAATTATATTTAATTTTAAAATTTTAATAAAATTTTTACAATTTATATAAATTTATGTGAATAGAACTAATGATTATAGATATACCAATAAAAAAAAACAAAATAAATCAATTTTTATAGTTTATTCATCAGTTAGAATCTGTTCTTTAAATTGACTAATCCTTCCTTTATTTTCACTATCATTACTAATATTAACATAAGTTAAGAAAATAGGTAGAATAATAAACCCATGATAAAATCCAACAACAACAAGGAAGAAATACATTCTAAAATAATAAATTTGAAATAATTTACTAGGTGCAAACAACAAAACAGAAACTCCAATAAATTTAGTAATAATAATACCAAGTAGGACACTAACTCCTACTTTAGTTAATGAGAATTTAACTTTTTCTCTAGTATCTTTATTATTTGATCTAATATAAAATATGATAATATGTGCACAAAATTCAACACTTAAACCTAAAGCAGCAACAATGTTAACAACACTAACAGCATTTAAATCTATAATAAAATCAGGTAATAAATTTAATATTGCTAATATTCCTATTAAATGTAATATACAAGAAAAAACAAATATAACTGTTATAAAAGCTGCTTTTATATTTGTTGTGAATTGAACTGCTAAAAATATAACTGCTAAAGCAATTAATAGATTTTGAACTGATATTCCTCTGATAAATAAATATTGATCATAATATATATAAAATAAACTATATGGGAATACTGTATTTATAGTTACATTTTTACCATTTAATATAAAATTGTTTTCCTTATTCTTCCCTTTCATTAATTTGAATTTATCTTTATATTCATTGGCAACAGCATTAGTTTGAATAACAGAATTAACAAAAATAGAATTATTAACTAAAGGAACATGAAAAAATCTAAATCTAGAAGCTTCAATATTACCTTGTTCATCGAAAGATATATCAGTAACATATGTTTCTCCACAAACTCCTTCTTCAACACAACATTTTGAATCAATTCTAATTTTTAAAAATTCTCTAACTTGATTTGCAAGTGGTTGTTTAATTAATTCATTTCTATTTTTGTTACATTTACTAATTACTCTTGAACTATTCATAAATTTAACAAAATCTTTATACCAAGAATAAACTGGAGGTTGAACAGTTGATAAAGCAGATAAATGATCACTCATATTATCTATTAATTCTAAATTCTCAGTAATATTATAATCTATATTATATAAAACCATATATGCAGGAGAACCAATATCAACATATTTTGATTGGGCATTAAAATAATTAAATAAATCTCCATTTTGAGTGACTGTAGTTCTTTGATCTAAACCAAGATCAAATAAAGAAATTGAATAAAATGAAAAAATAGTCATTCCACAATATAATATTATAGATATTATTTTGCAATAAGAATCAATAACAAAAGAATAAAAAGTTCCACTCATAAATTGTTGTAAAGTAACTTTCCCAACAGAATGTTCGATTGGAATACTTTCATCAATAGTGATACAAGGTAAAATATCATATCTTCTATTATCAATTCTAATATCATCTAAAGAAACACAAGCAACAAACATAGTCATTTGTAAAAGATAATTAATTAAAACAGCAAAAGTTGCACACATACAAAAAGATTGTAAAGCAGGAATATTAGTCATATACCCGACTAAAAAAGACAAAAATTCTCCAAAAGAAGCAGTAGTAATACTAGGACCAACTTCTTGAAGTGCTCTTCCCATTTGTTCTTCATTAGACATATTAATAGAATAACCTTTTTTTTCTTTTAATTGTTTTAAAGTTTCAGTAATTCTATCTCTGGCACTAGTGATAATAAACATATTATCAACTCCAATAGCAAGAACTAAGAAAGGAACAACTTCAGCAGAAATCATACTTTGTTTAAAACCTATTAATGATACTATACTAAAAGCTCCTAAACATGAAAAAATAACAACAATAATACCACCTAAACCAACTAATATTTTACTATATATTAATGAAGGAAATTTTCCCATTGCTAAACTTATATAAATAAACATTATTGAATAAGATAAAATTACAATAAACATATTTTGACTACTTTCAATATCTAATTCATCAGAAACAGATCTTTCAAGCATAAAATCGGCACGATAATTAGTTCCATTTTTTTTTTCATTATCATTAAATTCATGGCATAATTTTTCCATAATATTTTTTTCCCATAACTCAGAAATTTTATTAGTATAAAAATCATTAAGTAATAAATAAGTAATAGAAAGAGCTTGAGCAGTTTTATTACATAAACTACATTCACTTTTTTCAATATTATCTTCACAACCTTCTTTCCCAAAAATAGCAGAAATTTGAACTGGAGTTCCAATGTCATCAAAACAAGGCATAGTATCATCTCCCATGCTTTGAAGACATTTTGCAGTTTCTTTAACATTTTTTGTGTTTTGAAGAGCTGTTAAATTATTTTTCCAAAAACTCATTGGTGATGTTATCATACATCCTTTTCCTGAAACAGGTTTATAACATAAATCGTCTACTGTATAATTTTTATTATTAAATTCTATTTGAGATTTTGATATGTTATTTTGAAGATAATATAATTTCTCTATTGTTTCTTTATTAAATATGTCTTTTCCATATTTTTCTTCTATTGGATGATATATTATTTGATTTACTCGAAAATATGTTCCAAATTTTTTACCAAAAAATAATTGTTGATTATTTGTTATTGAATCTTGACTTACCCAAAGTTTTTGAGGCGATAATTCAAAATCCATGAAAAATAAACCTGTTAATATTATACACATTATTATGAGAGATGATATTATTACCATTATTGGATGCTTTGCAATTGATGTTCCTAAATGGAGAAATATATGGTCAAATTGGAATGACATTTTTAATGCGCTTTTTATATTTTAAAATGATTTTTTAAATTTTATTTTTTATATTATTTAATAAATAATGTAATAAATTAATATATATAAAAATAAATGACAATTATTTTTCTAAATTAAAAATAATTTATTTTTAATTTTTTATTAAAATTGATTGCATATTTTTATTCTTCTTTAATATTATTCACAATGAAATCATAATATTTTAAAGATGTATTTTTCACACTTTTTAAATATTCTTCAGGAGTATTATATGGAATTTCAAATACAAATGAAAAAGTTTCTTTATTATGATAACCATATAAATTTGGCCAATACATGTTTTTATAAACAAATGAATACATTCTAAATTGAATATCATCTAAACCAACTCCAACTAATCCAATATGAGAAGCAAAAATATAACAATTTGGATTAGGAAATTTTGTTGTATTAATCATTTTACCAGTTTTTTCATTTCTCATATTTGCAATAAAATACACACTTTCACAACTTTGATTTACCATAGAAGAATCTTTTAATATCAATGCACTTTTTTTAATATTTTCTAAAACATCTTTTTCAGGATGTAAATATGAAACACTTATACCAGAATATGTAAAGAATAAACTTCTTTTAAATGTTTCAGTAGCATAAATTGAATTTCTACAATCAATTGCAAATTGAACACCAATTGGTATGTCATCATATTTTCCTTTATTAAATATTCTAATTGCTTCATTTTGAATAGCCATTAAAATAGCTTGTGGTGAAACATTATGTTTTTTACAAAATTTTAATATAGGTGGATAGTCAACATTCCATTGATGATTAATAACATAACTTGGAGTTTCTATTGGAGGATTAAGTATAGTTGTACTAAGATTTACTTTTTCATATGGATTAATTAAATCTTTCATTAAAAATTCTTTTGTGAACCAATCTTTTTTTCCATATTCATAAAGAACTGGTTGATTTTTATAATTATTTAATTTTTCATTAAATTCTTTATTTAATGCACATAAAGTAAAAATATCTAATAAATCAAATATACCACGTCCATCAATAATACTATGACTAGCACTAACTTTTATTTTAGTTTTATTTTCAATTTGGGATATTTCAACTCTCCATAATAAACTTTCGATTGATTTATTTGGAATGGGAACTTCATCTAAAATTTTTGAATCAACAATTTTAAATAAATTATCAAATTGTATTTCTTCATTTGATGCATAATGCCAATAATAAAGATTATCTTTATTAATTACTTTAATTCGAAGTGTAGGAAAATCTTTTAAAATTAATGGATATTTATTTCTTAAATTTTTTAAAGCTTCTTCTGATGTAATAATTGATTTAGGTAATGTTCCACTTGCACTCAACCAACTTCTTATAGTATTTGTTTCTAAACAATCTCCTACACGAATAATTTTTCCACTGTCTTCGAATGTTATTTTTTCCATATTATTTTATATTATAAACAATATAATTGAAATTTGTAAATTAAAAAGATTTTTATAATTTATAAGATAATAGTTTTATTTTATCAATCGAAAAATTAAATAAAATTATTAATAAATAAATATTAAATAATTTATAATTAATCGTATTTTAAAAAATAAAAATGGGGATT
>JAEEGK010010301.1_pt1 | contig 21594 bp, 12 predicted proteins | sample 8958771 | NCBI WGS metagenome assembly JAEEGK01 (sample SAMN16246547, study PRJNA631951) | gut metagenome | biome: gut microbiome; feature: rumen; material: SC-attached | host: Bos | place: Iran: Karaj | collected 2018-10 | reverse complement strand
TTTTTTGATAAATAATTTTTATTCTTTAATTTCTCTAATTTTTAATGTAATATATATTATGAAATTATAAAATTTTACTTTTATAATTTAGATATCATAATAATAAACAATTTTGTTCAAAAATGAATTGATGAAATAAAAATTCCTTTATTTGAAGATGGTGAAAATGAAATAAAACATTAATAATATTATAATTGGATTAAATAATTAAGTAAAATTATTGTTTAAAATAAGAAAAAAAAAGATTATTTTACTCTAAGTTTTGAAATATATGTTTTCTATTTGGACATTTTTTAGTATAAATTCTTTTTGATAATAAAGAATCACAATTTGAACATTTTTTATTTTTATATTTATTATATCCATTTTTAATTATTTCATCAATAAAAACTCCAATTTTATCATCTTTTGAATTTATTTCAGGATAATCTTTTATTTTACTTATTTCTTTTATTATTTTTTCTTCTTTTTCTTTATAATCATCATAAATATCATTTACCTTTTTTTTTATTTTATTTGAACTTATTTTCTTTAGTTTTTTATTTTGATTTTTTTGAATTAAATCAGTTTCACTTTTAAATTTTGTTATTTTAATTATTTTTGGAATATTTTCATTATACATTTCTTTTTTTTCATTTATTTCTTTTTTTATGAAATTTTTTTCTTTTTTTAAAATATCAATTTTATTTTTTAAATTTAAATATTCTGTTTGACTTTCTTTTAATCTAATATGTTTTATTGAATTGTTATTATGATTACTAAAATCTTCAGATTTAATTTTTTTATCTTTCTTATATTTATTATTATATAAATTTGAATTGTCATTTGATTTTTTATTTTCATAAATACTTTCATTAAAATCAAATTTATTATTATAATTCTTATTTCTTATTATATCATCTTGTGATGAATTTATTTTTCTTATTAATTCACTATAAGGTAAATTATAATTATTATAATGATTATTATCATTATTATTATTATAAAAATCATACTTATTATTATCATTATAATAATCATAATTTTTATTATAATTATAATATTTATTATCATTATTATTAATATCATTTTTATAATTATAAGTATTATTAATATTATTGTAATCCTTATAAGAATCAATTGAATTTTTTATATTTTCATATTTTTTAGGATAATATAAATTTAAATTTTCACTTTTATATTCCTTATTTAAATTAGAATTATTAAAATTTCTTCCAATTAAATTATTTTTTAAAAATAGATTTTGATTATTATTATTATTAAAATTATATCCATAATAATTATTATAGTCTTTAGAAGGAATATTAGTTAAATAATTTTTATCACTTCTCCTTGTATTATATTTAGAAACAATTTTATTTTGTGAATCAATATCATAATTTTTTTTATTAGAATCAATACTTATAGTTTTTTTGTATTGTTCATTAATATCATTGTCATAATTTATTGTTTTAGAATTACTATTTTTTTTTTTTGAATTTGATTGTAATGTTGTACTATTTGTTAAATTAATATTTTTGTTTTTTTTTTTATTATTTGATATTCTTGTTTTAAGAAGTAAACTTGGTGATTTATGTAAATTTTGATTTTGAAAAAACGTTTTTAATTGAATAGTTTTTGGATTTAATTTTTTTTGATTTTGAATTATATTATTTTGTTTATTTATAGTTTTTTTTGAATTATTTTTATTTGTTTTATTTAATGTACTTTCATTTAGATTTAATGAATTTGATATTGTTTTTTTATGATTGATATTTTTATCTACATTATTTTTATTAGATAAATTATTTGTTATATTATTATTTTTAATGTCAATTTTATTTTCCTTTTTTTTTGTTTCAATTTTTTTTTTATTTCTTTATTGTCTTTTTTATTAATATTTTTAATATTATTATTAATTCTAGTTATATTGTTATTCATTAATTCATTTTTTAAATATAAAACTTCTTTTTCATTATTTATTTTATTTTTTTCATCTATATTAATATCTAAAATAGGAATTGGTTCATCAATTATTTGAATTTCCCCTATATTTTCATTTGAATTATAATCTTCATGATAACTATTTCTTGTATTTCTTGTTTTATCGGAAATAATATTGTCATTTATTTTATATAAATTTTCAGTTGTCGGATAATTATTATTACTTTCATATTTTAATTTTTTGGAAAAACAATCATAATTCACATTTGAATAAATAGATACTTTTTCCATATTTTTTTTTATTTTTGAAAGACTATTTTTTAAATTTTCATTTCCATCATTTATTTTTTTAGCTAAATTAACTTCATTTTTTAAATTATCTTCTTTCATTTTCAAAAAAATTTCTTTAGCATTCATTAATAAATAATATGATTTATATGTTTTATAATAAATTTATTTTTAAACAAGAATAAAAATAAAAAATAAAAAAAATGAAAAAATATGGCTCAACAAATATACAAATGAATTACTCATTTGAAAATCAAGATGAAAATACATTTAATCAAATGAAATTATATATCAAAAACTTAGAAAAAAAAATATCATCTCAACAAATAGAAATAGATTCTTTAAAAACTTTAAATTTAAATTTAGAAAAAGAAAAAATAAAATTATCATCTTCTCTTACTTTAAAAGATAATACAATAAGAGATTCAAATTCAATATTAGATAATTTAAAATTAAAAAATGAACAACTTGAATCAAAAATTTCAGATTTAGAAAAACAAAATATAGAATTAAATTATACAATAGTAGAATTAACTCAAAAAAATAAAACATTAATCAATTCACAAATTTATAATAACAATAATATAAATATTCAAAAAAATAACTTAAATTCTCAAATTTTAAATTTAAATGAACAAATAAATGAATTATCAATTATAAAAGCAAAATTAGAATTTGATAATAAAACTTTAATTAATAAATTAAATGAAATTCAAAATGAATATGAAAATGAAATTAGAATGATAACAAAAATAAAAAATTCTGAAATTTCTCAACAAAATAAAACAATTCAAAATTTACAAAATGGATTAAATTCATTAAATAATACTGTTAATAATGAAAGTAATAATTTAAATAATAATAATTATCAATATTCAAATTTAATTATGGATGAATTTAATGAATTAGAAAAAAGAACAAAATTAATAGGAGATGAAAATTTAGAATTAAAAAATATATTAAATGATTATCAAAAAAAAATTGAAGAATATGAAAATTTACTATTAACAAAAGAAAAACAAATAAAAACTCTTCAAAAAAAAAATAAAGAAATAGAAGAAGAAATGAACACTAAAAATGAAGAATTAATAATAAATTCAGAAGAAAACTTATCACAAGTAAAAGATACTCAAAATAAAGTTGAACAATTAATAATTGAAAGAAATGATTTAATTAAACAAAATACTGATTTAAGATATGCATATGAACAATTTAATATTGGAGTAAAAGAAGCAAATGATTTATTTATCGAAAAAGTAAAAGTATTTGAAAATATTATTTTAAATTATAATAATAAAATAAAAGAATTACAAGATAAAATAAAAAAATTGAGTGATGAAAATACTAGAATAAATAATGAATATAATAAATTAAAAAAAGAAAATGAAAAAATACAAAAAAAAGGAATTTCAAATACAGAAAAAATTATATTACAAGGAAATTCCACAAATTTACCTAATTATGATAATAATACAATTTTACAATCACCAAATAGATTAAATCATTTAAATAATAATAATTATCCAAGTAATAATTTTTCTAATCAAAATACTATGTTAAAAGGTGGAAAAGGTATTCATACACATTCTGCAAATAATGTTATTTTTAATAATGGAAATTATGATATTAATGATCCTTATGCAGATAATCAATTAAAAGCAATTCAGGAATTTAGAATGGTTTTGAATAAAGTTGATCAAAATTTAAATAGATATAAGATTAATCTTGGACAAGAATAATTATTTTATTTATTTCAATGAGGATATATTTTATTGAATTTATCTTTTTTTTTATTTTTGAAAATTTTATTATTTAACTTTTATTAGTTAATTAATATTTAAAAAAATTTAAACAAAAAATAATATTTAAAAATAAAAAATAAAGAAATAATTAAAAAAATGGAAAAATGATTATGTGAAATTCTCCCATATATTTAATAATAATAGATGATTCTGGTGTAGTAAAAAATAGTTTAATTAATCCAAAGATCATCAAAAGATATTTTTTCATAAAATCACAAAAATAAATAATAAAATAATAAGAGATGAGTTTGGGATATTGGGGATTAGAATTTACAGAAGTATAATAAGTTCTTTTTACAAAAGTTCATTTCTTTGAAATTTAGTTTATTCAATTCATGATAAAAATAGTTTTTAAATTTAAATTCTTGGATTAATGATTTAAATAATAAAATAAGTTCTAATATGTAAATATTTTTAATTGGAAATAAAATTAATTTAAATGATAATAGGTAAGTTGAAAAAAATGAAGTTGATGATTTTGTTTTTGAAAATAAAATTGATTTTTTTTGTTTTAGAAACTTATGCAAAAACTGGATTTATTACTAAAAATGTTTTTATTGAATTTGTTAAAGTTTTATATTTAGAAAGTTTATATTATCAAAATAATAATTTAGATAATTCTTAATCTGATTATTTTAAAACTAATAATAATAATTCTTTATGTGAAAAAGATTATCGAAATAATGAAAAAAGAGAAAAAAATATTTATTACTTTTAGAATATTAGTTTTTTAGTTTTTTTTAATTTTTATTTTTTTATTTTTTTTATTATTTATTTATTGTTAATAAAACCAATTTTTTTTTGTTTTTTTTGATTAATATGTAAATAATTTATTATGTTTTTTAGAAAAGATAAATAAAATAAAGTGAATATGATTATTTTCTATTAACATATTTATTATTATTTAAATTATGAAAACAAAAAACAATTTAAATTATTTTATATAAAAAAACAATTAAAATAACATTTCAAATTAAAAAAATTATTAATATATAAAATAAATTCTAAATAAAAAATGGAAAAAGAATTTAATGAATTATTTCCCCCAAGTCAAAATAATGAATCAGAATTATTAGAACATTCTTACTTAATAAATTATAGAGAATTATTACTTTCCCATTTAAAACCAGAATTATTAAAACGTTTTATTCAAATAAAACAAAATGTAACATTTAAAAACTTTTTGGAAGCAGCACAATATGAATATGGTTTATTCAATACAAAAATAGATTTAAAAAAAGCTTATTTTTTATATAAAAAATATGCTGATTCAAATGATTATTTTTGTATGTATAAAATGCATATTATTCATTTAAGTGAATTTAAAAAATTTAATGTTAAAAGAGATAGAATATTAGAAAAATTATATCTTTTAAAATGTTTTGCATATTTACCAAATTTTATTTTTAATTTTGAAGATAATCTTTTTCATAAAATTGATGTTTTATTAGAATTAGCATATGTTTTAGATAATGAAGATTCAACTGCAAGTAAACATAAAGATTTTATTAATATTATTGAAAAGGAAAAAAAAAAATTTAATTTAACTGGAAATGATATTTCTTTAATGAGATTTGTTTTTTCTTGTTATTTTGGAAATGAAGAATCTGGAGAACAAATTATGTCTTTTTATCAATTAAAAGCAATTAAACCAGAATCTAATTTAGATTTAGCTTATTTTGAAGCAATGAATAAAAGTGTTTATTTTAGAGAAAATTTAAAATTAGAAACCGAATTAAAAGACGAAGAAATTATTAAATTTTATAAAAAAGTAATTGACAATAAATTATATCAATATTATTCTGATTACGGAAATTATTTATTAAATAAATCTGAGAAAGTTACTATTGAAATAATGACAATTTTTAAAGAATCTATGGAACAAGGAAATTATTATTCAAGATTTAAATATTATCAATGTTTATTAACTTATACAAATTTTAATGATTTTTTAAATAATAAAGAAAAAGCTTTTCATATTTTAAATATATTAGTTGATGAAATTGCATGTGAAAACTTATCAAATACTCAATTTATAATGTTTGTTGCTTTATTAATTAAACATAGTAAATTTTCAAAAGATATAATACAAAATTTTGTAAAATATGTTAAAGAAATATATGAATATACACTTTTTATTTTAGACCCTAAAAATGAAAAATTTTTCAAATCAAATTTTAAAGAAAATGATATTGAATATTTTTGGAGAATCAGAGGATTCGTTCATTATTTTGGGTTTGATGGAATAGAAAAAAAAGATAGAATAAAGGCAATTGAATATTTAGAAAAAAGTTCTTCTTTATCACAAAGAAGTTTTATAAAAAGAGAAAATGAATATTTTATATATAAAGCTAAAAAATATTTATATAAAACAAAAAAAATATCTGAAAAAGAGTTTTTAAAAAGTAAAGAAAAATTAGCAAAAATTTGTTTAGATAATACTTCAAGAAGTTCTTATAATTTATTAGATTGTTATATTGTAGGAAAAATGTTTTGGGAAGGAATTGGAGTTGAAAAAGATTATCAAATAGTACTTTTAATATATAAAAAAGCAATATCAAAAAAATTATGTATTGGAATAATGGATAAAAAAGAAAGAAATAAAATTGAATTATTCTTAAAAAAACATTCTGATATTACATTAAAAATAAATGTTAATGTTGAAATTTGTTGTATTTGTTATGATCATAATACTGATACTATGTTATTCCCTTGTAAACATTATTTTTGTGGAGAATGTGTTAAAAAACTTGAAGAAAATGGGAAATGTCCAGTTTGTAGAGGTGAAATTTTATGCGATTTAAGGTTAATATATGATAGTTAATATAAAAAATTAGAATTTTATTTTTTTTAGTTTTTTTTCTTAAAGTAAAATTTGATTTTTGCTTTTTTTAATTATTAAAATTTGTTTTTATTAAGAATTCAATTTAACATTCAATATTAATTCATAATTTATAATTTACAACTTTTTATTTTAAATAATTTATTTAAAAATTATTACTATATCTAATTAATCTATTGGAATTCATAAAATTTTTATTTTTAGATATATTATTTAATAAATTTATTTTATTATTAGAAGATAAAAGAATATTATCATTATAATTATTAAATAGGTCATTTTGATTATGATTATATTTATAATTTATTAATATTAGATTATTATTTGTTAAATGAATTGAATTTGAATTTTTAGGAAAATAAAATGTATTAGAGTTAATATTATTAATATAATAATTATTATTATTATAAAACATTGGTTTAAATTCTTTATTTTTAATTATTGAATTATTATCAATATTATTATAATCTCTTTTATTTTTGCTTAATGATTTATATTTTAACTGATTAATTTTATTTTGTATGTTAATAAATTGTTTAGAAAAATTATCTTTTATAAAAAGAATTTTAGGATCTTTTGTAACATTAATATTAGAATCTATTTCCCCAGATTGAATACTATTATGATTACCTTTATTATTATTTGAATTATTAATTTCAATAGGACTTATTATTCCTGGTTTAATTAAAGAAGCATTATTAGAATTATTTCTATTAATATAATAATTATTTGATTTTAAACTCTCTCTTAAGTTCATTTCATTCAAATTTAAATTTGAATAAAAATTATTTCCAATACTATTGCTATTATTATGATAAATTTTTTGATTTGTTAATTTGTAAATTTTATTATTGATATTAACAATTTTATTACTATGATAATCCGATCTATATTGTCTATTAAAATCATGATAATTAGTATTATCAAAATAAGCATTTGAATTATTATTATTATTTCCATTATTACTATAATTCATATAATTATTATAATTAATTTTATTTCTTGTATTATTATGCTTTTTGTTTTCACTATTTTTATGAGTTAAAGATTGAATTAAAGGCTTAATATTTCTAGATTGATTAATTATTTGAGAATTCAAATTTAGATTTTTATTATATTCTTTTTCTTCTGAATTAACTTTATTTCTTTCTTTATATATTGATTCTAAGATTTTATATAATTCTGAATATTTAAAATGTGCACCTCCTTCAAAAAATTTGGGAACATCATTAATCTTATTTTCTACATATATTCCTCTATAATTATCCATTATTTATAATTATCAAAAAATAATTAAAGTAAAAAAAAATGGAAATAATATAACAAAATTATAAATATTTTTTTAATTTAAAAAACAAATAATTTATTAATTTTCAATTAAATATTAAGTATATTTTAACAGAATAAAATAATTATATATAAATAGTAAATAAAAATTTCATTATTTTGTTTTCCTTTTTTATTTTCAAAAAGAAAAATTATTATCAATAGAAAATTTGTCTTAATTTTTAACATTAATTAGTAAAAATTCAGAAAAAATAAAAATAAAATAATGAATTAATTAAAATAATTTATTTTTTTCATTATTTTTTTTCTTAACATTATTTTTAATAATAATATTAATTTTAATATTTTTATAACATGAATATAGTAGTTAATAAATAATAATAATTTACTTATTAAAATGTCAAGTCCAAGTAGTAATTTATCTTTTTCTCCAAATTCACCAACTAAAGAATCAAAAATATTTAGAGATATAATAACAACACCATATGAAAAAGTACTAAAAATATTATATGACATAAGAATATTTATTTCAAATTATGATAATAGTGGTTTTTTACTTAATCAACTTGATTGGGTAATTTCAATAATTTCATCTCATTCTTTATATGATTTTACAATTAATGATTCTCAAAATAAAAAAATAGAAAAATATCAAAAAGAAATTCCAGAATTTAAAAATTTTATTAATTTCATAACTGAATATAATGGTCAAAATAATATTATGAAAAAATATTCCGATTTAATTAATGAAAGTGTTAAAAATTTAGAAGATAAACATTCTGCAACTTTTGAAAAATTAGGTTTATTATATCCTAGTTTAAATTATAAAAAAAATACTATTTCTATATTAAGAAATTCTATTTTTAAAAGAGCACTTACTTTTCGTGAAGCTAATTTGTTTTTTATTAAAAGTAAAAGTGAAGAAAAAAAAATAAAAAAAAAATTAAAAGAATTAAATAATAATAATAAAATAATAAGAAGAATTAAAAATTCTTCTACTATAAATTATGAAATTAGAGATGAATTTTTTCAAAATAAAAAATTTAGTTTTAATAATCCAATAAATATAATAAAAAAAATCAAATCAAACCCAAATATATTCGAAGATAGTTTTGAAAAAGAAATAAATAAGAATAAAAATTCAAAAGAAAAAAACTCAATTAATTTTATTAAATTTGATTCAAATAAAAAAATATTAAATTTTCCAAATAAGAAAAAGAAAAGTCATTGCCATCAAAGTACAACAAAAGAAATAGAAAAAATAAATTTATCTCCAGTAAAAAATTTTTCTCAAATGACAAATTTACTTGAATTAGAAAAAAAATTATTTCAAACTAATTTCCCAATAAATTCAATAATGAAACCAAATTTTAATATTCATGAATTAAAAAATATAATAGGATATAATCATGTACTTCCATTAATAGGAAAAATATTATTTCATTTTTTTTCATTAAATGAAAAAATAATAAACATAAATAAACTAGATAATTTCCTTCAATCAATTTCAAAAAATTATAATCAAAATGTATTATATCATAATTCAATTCATGCAGCAGATGTGACTCAAAATATTGCTTTTTTTATAAATAATTCAAATTTTGAAGAAAAAATATATACAAATATAAATGATATACTTTCTTTATTAACTGCATCTTTAGGACATGATTTAGGACATCCTGGTTTAAATACAAATTATTTAATTAATTCATATGATGAAAAAACCTTAGTTTATAATGACATTTCTCCTTTAGAAAATTATCATAGTTCTTTATTATTTAAAATAATAAGAAAAGATTCTTGTAATATTTTTGATAAATTTTCTGATTTTGATTTTAGAACTTTAAGAAAAAGAATAATTTGTGAAATTTTATCAACTGATATGAAAATACATAGTAAAGTTTTAAGTGTTATAAAAAGTAAATTAATAAATAATCCAAATAAAATTTTAATAAGTAAAGATACAAAAAATATTTTTGAAGAACAACAATCAATTTTTAATTTTATTGTTCATTGTGCTGATATTTCACATAATGCAAAAAGTTTTGATATTAGTTTAAAATGGGTTAAATTATTAAGTTTAGAATTATGGAAACAAGGAGATAAAGAAAGAGAAAAAAAATTACCAATTTCTTTTTTGTGTGATAGAAATAATTTCGATATTCCAAAAAGTCAAATTGGTTTTATTAAAGGTTTTATTATTCCTACTTTTGATGTTTTAACTGAAATTTTTCCTAGTTTATTATTTTTAAAAAATAATGCTTTAAATAATTTAAAAATATGGGAAAATTTAAGTAAAGAAAATAGAAAAAAAGGATGGAGTCTTGATAAAAGTGATAATAGTTATTCTAATAGTGATGAAAGTAGTTATGAAAGTTTTAGTGAAAATGATAATGAAAGTAGTGATGAGTTATTATTTGATAATAATAATAATGAAAATAATAATAATAATAATGATTATAATAATAATAATAATAATGATGATAATAATAATAATGATGATAATAATAATAATGATAATAAAATGCTTATTATAAATTTATTAAATTATAAATATAATCATAAACATTAAATGAAACTCTAATAATAATTAAAAATATTTCTTAAAAAATTTATAAATTGAATTTTAAATATCAATATAAATGAATATAATATTTTATAGGTTTTTATTATTATCTAATATTAGACATATTTTTTTTAATATTTTTATTTTTTTATATTTGAATTTTATAATTATTATTTTAAAAAATATAATAATTTTTTTTAATAATATTTTTTCTAATGATTATCTTCTGAAAAAGAATTTGAAGTAATCATTTTTTCATATATATTATTAACATTTTCTTGAAGATTTTCAAGTTTTTTTATATTAAGGGAATATTTTTCTATGTTACGTTTTCTTTCTTCTAATTTTTTTAAAAATTCATTTTTATCTTCAGGATTTAATATAATATAAATTTTAGATTTTTTCTTATCTGCTTTATATAATTTAATTAATTGAATTATAACATTTAAATTTGATAAAAATAAACTTTCTGTTTCTTTAATTGTATCTGAAAATTTTTTTAATTGATTTAATCTGTCTGGCTTTAAAATTGAAACTTTATTAACTAAATTTTTTAATAATAAAATATAATTTTTATTAATTCTATTCAAACATTCTTGTAAAATATCAAATAAAAGATTAATGTAATTTTCAGAAAATTCATATGATAATAAATCAATATGTTCTGGTGATAATTGAAATTTTATTTCATTATTCATTTTTTATCTAAAAATATATTTTATAAATAATTAAAAATTAAAATTTATAAAAATTATATAACTAATAACAATATAGTTCTTTTTATTTAATAAAAACATTTTTTAATTTTTTCCATCTAACTAAATTTTGAATCATTAATAATATTAAAAGAATTTGATTTAAAATTACTTTTATTAATTTGACTTTGATTAGGAAATGATGAATTACTTCCTTTACTTAATTGAGAAGAATTATTATTTGTTGAACATGAATCTAATAAATTAAAACCACTTTCATTACTTTTATTATTAATAATAATATCATCATCAATTTTTGGTTGTTGTGGATAATTTATTTCAATTCTATTTTCATTATTTGAAATAATGTTATTAATAAAGGGATTAAATCCATTTCCTCCAAAATATTCACAATCTAAATTTGAATTTTGATTATTATTAATATTATTAATATGATTAAATTTATTATTATTGTCCACATCAGAATAATTATTGTTATTATTATTTTTATTGTTGTTATTATTCATATTGTTATTAATATTCATTTTAAGGTTATGAAAATTATCATCAAAATTAAAATTAATTTTTTTATAATTGCAATACGTTTTTAATTTTATAATAATTAAACTATTATCATTTTGTTTAATTCCTAATTTTTCAATTAAATTTTGATCAACAAAATTATCATTATTATTATCACATGATTTAATATAATCTAAACCAAATTTATTTTGAATCATTGCTCTTAATTTATTAAATTCTTCTATTTTTAATCTAGTTGAAGAATACATTAAAGAATCTAAAGATTTCCTTAATTCATTTGGAACTTTATTATTTTGTATTAAAACATTAATGTTTTCTTTTAAAATATCACAATTAAAAATTAAAATATCTAAAGCACTAATTTTATTTTCTTTATTTATAATATTATCCATTTTTAATTTTGCAACGTCTAAATTATTTGTTTTTAAACATTTTTCTATTTCCAAATAATTGTTTTTTATTGATGATATTGTTTTATTTTTATCTACTTCAAATTTTTTTTGAAGTAAAAGAATCATTGCTTTCAATTCATATTTTAAAGAAATTATAATTTGGTTTTGTTGATTATTTTGTTCTATATTACTCATTATTTTTTTTTAATTATTTTTTTACTAATTTTTAATTTATTAACAAACCTTTAAATTAATTATTTTTTTTTATTTAGCTTGTTATTTTTTATTTGTTTAAAAGAATTCATTATTTTTATCTCTTGAATAATCTATTTTGAATTATTTTTTGTAAAATAATGTAATTCTATTTATGATAAATTTAAATATGTTTATTTTAAAGTCTTAAAAAAATTAAATTTTAATAATAAAATATATTAAAATAATTAATAATTTCAGGTCACAAAAAAATTTAATATCATAAAAATTATATTTCAATATTATTTTTAAAATTGTTCTGACATATTTTTGATATAAATAAAGAAAAATTTATACAATTATACTAATTCAATTGTTTATATTAGAAAAAGATAATTATTTTTGAAATTAAATCAATATGATAAATTAATTGAATTTTTTCATAAATTTAGTTTTTTAATAAAAAAATAATGTCGAATCAATATTTTAATATTCAATATATAAATAATGATGCTCAAAAAATTGTCGATGATCTTTTTGGAGAAAATGAAAATAATGAAGAACAAAATCAAAATAATCATAATTTTAATATAAATATAAATAATTTTGATTTTTCAAATGATGGTAATAACAATATATACAATAAAAAAGAAAATGATTATCAACAATTAAAAAATTATGAAAATCAAAATAATAATAATAATAATATAAAAAATGGTAATAATGATGAAAATTATGAAAATATTATGGAAAAAAATAAAAGTATTGATTTTACTAATTTATTAGGGAATTTAAAGTTTAATGATAATAATGAAAAACATATGAATAACGATATAGAAAATAAAAAAATTAATAATATTGATAATATTAATCCATTAGATGATTTTAATATGCTTGATACAAATAATAAAGAATCTAACAAGAATAGTGATAATAATATTAATAAAAATGACGATAATAATATTTTAAATAATAAAAATGTTGAAAATAAAATACCTAATATCGCAAATAAAATTGAAGATAAATTTGATCCAAATGATTTTGAATTTAATAATAATAATAAAAATAATAATGATAATAATAATAATTTCAATTTCTTTGATAATAATAAAAATAATAATTATTTTATTAATGATATTGTTAATATAAATGATGAAAATAATAAATTAAACAAACAAAATTATATAGAACAAATTAATATTAATAAAATTTTTGAAATTGATAAACCACATCAACAAATGAATGATTATGAAAATAATGAAATCAGTGAATTGAATAAAAATAACTTTTTAAATGATGTTTATTTTTCTAATTTAAAAATATCAAAATTAAGTCAAATTTCTCAATTAGAAAAACAAGAAAAATTAGATAATGAAATATTAACTTTTCAAGTTGATGAATTATTAAATGACATATTAACAAATAATGAAAGTATAATTAATAAAGTAAAAGAAGAAATCATAAAATATGAAGATGCAGATAATTATACAAAAAATTATTTATATAATATTTCTTCTTGTTTTAAATTAAAATCATTAAATAATTCTTTTAATGAAATTTTAATGTATAGAAAAGTTAAAAACGAAGGAGATAGTTTTTATATTTCATTTATGTTTAGTTATTTAGAAAGGATAATTTTATATAAAAAAATTACTGAATTAACAGAATTAATTTATTATATTTCAATCGAAATAATGAAACCTTTTAATTATAGGAATGCAGAAATTAAAAAAAATGAAATTATAATTATTTTAGGAATGATATTAACTTCTATTAAAAAAAACGATATTAATGAAGGAATTGTCATTTTAAATAGAGCATTTTGTTCAAATGATAATTTTTCTTATGGAATGATTAAATATATGAAAATTAAAATAGGAGATTTTATAAAAAGAAATTATAAATTATTTAATTTTGAAGAAATTATTGTAAATAATATTTTATGTAAGAAATATCTAAATAATGATTTAAACAAAATTAATTATGAAAATTATTTAACTGACAGAGTTTATATGATGCAAACTGAACCTGATTTTTTTATTTTTTTAATAACTCCATTAATCTTTAATTGTAATTTAAAATTATTTATTAATGAATCATTTGGTAAAACTCAATTAATTCATGATAATAATATAAATAATGAAATTAATATTGAATTAATTTATACTGAAAAAAAATTCCAAATTGCTTATTTAAATGATTATTATAAGGAAAATTTAAATGATTTATCTTATGATATTAATGATTATGAAAATGATAATTATGATAATTTTATTCAAATATTTTGTGATAATATAAAATGTGATAAATGTGAAAAAGAATCAAAAGAGATTATTTTAGATAAAATTTTACCAAATTATCCAATTTGTCAAAATTGTTTAATTAATAATATAAATAAAGTATTATCTAATAGATTAAAATTTTTATCAAATGAACATTATAATTATATAGAATATTATACTAGAGATATAGAATTATATAATAATATAAATAATAATAATAATGAAGATAAAATAATAAAAATTTCAAATCCAGAATTTAAATTATTATTTAATAAATCATCAACTATAATTTCACAATTAATTTATTTATTGTCAAACTCATGTTTACTATGTGGAAGTTTATATAACGATGAAAATGATTATTTAATAATGAATTGTAATTGTAAATTATGTAAAAATTGTATTGGAGAAATTATATTAAAAGATACTGATTATAAAATAATCCTGAGTAATTTTGAAAAAATAAATTTGAATATTAAACCTACTATTTGTACTTGTGGAAATCCTTTTGACTTAGATAATGCTATTTTAAAATTATATAATGAAGATGAATTAAGAAAATATAAATTAAATGCTAAAGAAAGATTAAATAAAATCATTTTAAAATATTGTATGATTTGTTTAGAAAAAAACAAAAATAAAAATTTTTATAATATTGAAATTGTTAAAGATAATAATAAGGATATCAATAGTAATATTATTGATTTTAATTATATTGAAGAAGATCATGTTTTGTGTAATAATTGCTATATTAATTTAAAAGAAATTGAAAAAGAAGAAATAAAAAAAAATGATAATGAACAAAATTTAGAAATTGATTGCTGTATTTGTAATAGAAAACATTTAATTAGATTCCCTATTCCTAAAATTAGAAAAAATAAAGATAAAAAAAAAGATAACAATAATCCAAATATAAATATAAAAGAAGATGATATAATATTGAATGAAAATATACAAAATGATAATATAAGTAATAATAATAATAATGAAGTAAATCAAAAAAAAAAAAAGAAAAAAAAAAATAATGAAAGTTCTTGTTGTCTCATATTCTAAAAATTAAAAAAGTTAATTAAAAATTTAATAATATATAATTAAATTTAAAAAAAAATTAAAATGTCAAAAAGCTTTATAAACCTTATTATGTTATGAATAAAAAATTTAAAACATTAAAAAAATAAATAATAATATATAAAATATAAACATATCTTTTATTAAATATCTTCATTTTATCTTATTTCTTCATTTTCATTTTCATTTTCACTTTCATTTTCATTTTCATATAATAAAGATTCTTCAATTAAATCATCAATATCTAAAACATAATCTTTATCAATTAAAATTTCATCTTTATTAAATTTTTTTAAAATTGATTTTGGTTTTTTTTTACTTTGCAAAATTTGTTTATAATTAGATAAATTTCTTTCTTTAAATTTTTGTTTAATATTATTATTCCAATTAATCACTTCTAAATTAGTGACTTTATCTTTTTCATTATATAATAATTCAACATTATTTATAATTTCAATTTTAACATTTTTTTTTTTTAATTTTTCATTTTCTTCTAATTCTCTCATTTTTGCAGTTTTAATTATTTCTTTTAAAACTGCATTATTTTCATCATCAGAATCATTTAAAAAAGATTCGGAAATTTCAATATTATTATAATTATTTTCAATGTTGTTTTCTACTTTATTATTTTCATTATTATTCTTTTCATTATTTACTTCATTATTATCTTCATTTATTTCATTAATAATATCACTTGTATTATTTTTTTTATTTATTTCTTTTATTTGAGAAGCTGATAATATATTTGAAGTATTTTTAATTACTGATTGATCTAATTTTGAATTCATCATTGAACTTTCTTTATATTCACTTACTTCTAATATTATGCTATTTATTGGATAAAATTGATTATATTTTTCATTTATATTTTCTGATAATATTGAATAATTTTCATTATCTATTTCATTTTCTTCTTCATTGTGATTTATATCATCTATATCATAATTTGTTGACATTTTTACTTTTGAAATTTGATCTTTTATTTTTTTATTTTCTAATTCTTTTTCTTCTTTATTTGATAATTTTACTTTTTCTGTTTTTATATTTTTATTTTCTATTTTTTCATATGAATTCATACCATTATCATAACTTTGATTGTTTATTTTATTTTTTATTTCTTTATTTTGATTTATTATAATTTCGTCATTACTTTTGCTTATTTTTTCTTTTATATTTTTTTGATTTTCTAAATTATCAGTGTTATTATTATTTCTTGATTTTTTTGAATTTAAATTATTTGATAGATTTAAATTATTTAAAATGTCATTTCTTGATGTTTCATTTGTACTAATTACTTGATTATTTATTTGATTATTAATATTATTATCATTAATTCTTTCATTAATATTATTATTATTAAATTTTTGATTGTTATTATTATTATTAATATATTTATTATTATTATAATTTAAATTGTTATTATTGGTATTTTTAATTTTGTTTTTATCAATTGTTTTATTTGTATTATTATTATTTGAATTAATATTATATTTATTATTATTTAATTTATTATTAATATTATAATTGCTTAATGTATTTAATTTGTTATCTTTTTTTTTCAGATTTTCATTTTCATTAATTTTATTCTTTCTTATTACTTCAATTTTATTTTTAGTTGCTTTTTCAAATGGTAATTCTAAAATTAATGAAGTTTCTTTTTCATTTGTATTATTTTTATTTTCTAAATCAAAACATTCAATTATTTTATCTGCTAAAAAACTTAAATTTGAACTATCACTTTCTTCACCACTTTTATGAGAATAAATATTTTTTTCTTGTTTTTTTTCTTTTTTCATATCATATCTACTCTTAAGTTTATTTTCAAAATAAATTTTTTCATCTTCACTATCTAAAACTTTATTGTCATTTTCTAAATTATTTCTATTAATATTTTTAATATTTACTCTATTATTTGAATTTAAATTATTATTATTATTAATATTATTATTTTCAATATTAATTTTATTTTTTAAATTAGAAATATTTTTATTGTTAAAATAGAATTCATTTCTTCTTGGAGTAGTATATTGAACAAAATAATTATTTTGATAATTATTGATATTTGGAGTTGGTGGAAATTCGTTTTTAATTAATTTTTTCTTATTTTCTAAACTAACTTCTCTACTTTCATTATTTTTTTTAATAAAATTTTTTTTATTTAAAGAAATATTTTGTTTTAAAAAAGTATCATTTCTATTTTCATTTGATTTTTTATTAATATTTATATATTTATAATAATTATTTAAATAATTGATTTGATTATTATTAATATAATTATTTGTTTGAATATTAATATTTGTTTGATTATTATTATTGAATATATTTTTATTTAGTGATGTTGGTTTATTAATCATATTATTATTTAAATTGTTTCTATTAATATTATTATTATTATTTAAATTAGTATATTTTAAATTATTAATATTTTTATAAATGTTATTTTGATTCATATTTTGTAATGTAAATTTTTTCCCAAAATTAGTATAATTTATATTATTATTAATATTATTTTCCTTTTTATAATTATTATTTGAAAAATAATTATTAATATTACTACTAATATTAAAACTATTAATATTTTGATTTGTATTATAATTTTGTATAGAATGTCTATTTATTTCATCATCAAATCTTCTTTGTGTAAGATTATAATTTCTTTTAATTTCATGTAAATTTAATAAATCATTTTTATTTATATTCAAATATTTATTTGAAGATTTATTTAAAGTATTTTCTAATATTTTTAAATTTTGATTGATTTTATTATTTAACTCATTATCATCAATTTCATTTGGTTCTGTAATACTATAAATATCATTTTTAAAATTCAATTCTGGATAAAGAGTTGGGTGAAAATTATTATTATATAATAAATTGTGATTTTTTAAATAATTTATATCATTATTATTTGCTCTTTCTGTAAATTGATTATTTGAAAATTGAAATTTATTAAATCCTTTCATTTATTTTAAAAAATTTATTAATTTCTATATTTATTTTTTATAAAATAAATGAATTTTATTATTTATTATAAAATAAATTTTTGTTTTATTTATTTTATTAAAAATAATTATTTTATTATATACAATTTTTTTTTTTTTAAATATTTTTTAAAATCAAACTAATACAAATTACTTTAATTCTTATATATTTTTATAAAAAACTAAAAAAATAACTGATAAAATATTAGTTGATATAAGTGATTAATAATTTTTTAATTAATATTAAATATATATTATAGAACCTATAATTAAAATTAATATAAAATAATATTTTTATATCTTACATTTTATAAAAAAATGTTTTATCTTTAATAAACTTTTATACCGGTTTAATAAAAACCTATTTATATATAAATTAATAATTTTTTTCCTTTACACTTCTAATAATTTTATCTAAAATAAAATAAAATTCTCCTTCATTAATATAAAGTTTAAAATTCATTTTATTTAAAAAAGAATATTCTAAATAGTTCATTTCATTTAAATTTAATCCTCCAATTTTACTAAAGTAAGAATTTTTAAAATGAAATTCATCATTAACTTTATTTGCTATTAAACAAGATGATAAAATAATTCTATAAATATTATTTTTACAAATATAATAATTTTCTTTTTCTAAAATTTGCAAAATAAATATAAATGATATTATTAAAGTTGAATTTTCCATTTGAGTATATTTTATTATTCTATTTAAATATTGTTCTATTGTTAATAATGGAATCTTTCTAGAATAAAATTCGTCAATTTTTTTTTCTTTTTTTTTATTTTTATTTTTATGATTTTCATTTATTAAGTTTTGAAAATAATATGATATATAAGATATAATATCTTGTATATTTATATTATGAAAATCTTCTAACATATAATTTTCTAATATTGATTCTGTTGTAGTAGAAATATTTGAATATTCACTATCCATTTTTTAATTAAAATGTTATATAAAATATTAACAAAAAAAATATTATTTTCTATTGATAATATTATTTAAAGAAATAAAAAAAATAAAGTTATAGAATTTAAAACAATAAAAGAACGAAAAATAAAAAATATAATTAAAAATTCTAATTAATTAATTATAATAAAAAAAAACAATAAAAAATCCTTTTTAAAAAAATAAAAATAAAAAACATAAAAAAAACTAAAAAAAATACTTACTTAACATATTCATAAATAACAGTATCATAATAATCTTCTTTATTAATACAAATAAAATAATAACCAACAGACCAAATAATAAAAATACAACTAAAAAATAAATTAGCAATATCAATTCCTTTAAATTTATCTAAAGCAGAAGAATGAATAGAAATAATTAATAATTGTGGAATAGCAACAAACATAACATGTAATGCATTAATTACTCTCATAGTAACAATAATATTATCTGCACTATCAGAATATTTTGTTTTAAAACTTTTATGTACTCCTATTGGAAATAAAATTTCAAATGAAATTAAATATATGAAAAAGTTTTTTATTTTTATTTTTAATGACAAAATTTCTTCTTTATGAAATATTGTAAATATTATTATCATAAATAAATTTATTCCTGTTGGTAAAATACAAAATGCTAAAGATGTATTTTTAATTTGATTGTTTATAAAATGTTTTTTTGTTTTTATGTAATATATTATTTGGAGAATACGATTTATAAATCCTATTATACTATTTAATGCTATAGTTGAAAATACAATATTTTTTCCTTCCATTGAATTAATTTTTTTTTATTTAAATTATAAATTATTTTTTATATTTTCAAATAATTTTAAGAGTTTTTTATGTTGGAGAATTTTTGAAATGATTTTTTTTATATAAATTTATTTGTTATAATTATAGAATAATTTTTAAATATTTTATATTTATTTTTTTATAATAAAAAATTTCAAAAACTATTTTTAAAGAAATAAAACAATATTAAAATTAAATTAATAATTAAAGTTAATTTATGAATTTAAAATAAAAATAAATTAATTATTAAAGAAAAAAAATAATCAATGAAACATACAAATTCATTTAAAACTATAAAAAACAATCAAAAAGTAAATAAAAAAAACTTAGAATTATTCAATGCATTATCATTAAGACAAAACAAATTTGAACCAAACTCAAAAGTTTATAGTATTTCAATGAAAAATTTTATTAATAATAAAAATAAATCTCAACCAAATATTATAGAGAAAGAAAAAAAAAAGAATAAAGAAAAAAAAATTTATAATAATTCTTCTCCTCCTGAAAAAGATAAAAATCAAATAAATATAAAATTAAATATTAAAAGTGAAATAATAAATAATAATTTTTCAAATTATAAAAATGAAAATAAATATGAGGAAATATTAAAACAAAAAAACCTTATAATTTCCAGTCTAGAAAAAGAATTATTTGAAGTAAAAGAAAAAATTCATAAAATACAAAATAAAAAAAAAAGAATTAACTCAGTTGATTTTATCGAAGAAAAATATTTAAATAACCAAAAAAAAAATAGTAAAAATAAAGAATTATCAAAAAAAAAGAATCAAAATTTAAAACCTTCAAATATAATATCAAAAAATGTCAAACAATTTTTTAAAAATTTAATATTAAAAAAAGAATCTTATTCAAAAGAAAATCCAAATATAAAAAATGTAATATCAACAAAGAATTTAATGTTAAATACAAGTAATTATAATAATTACATAAAACATAATCATAAAAATAATTTATTAACCAAAAATT
>JAEEGK010010297.1_pt1 | contig 21596 bp, 19 predicted proteins | sample 8958771 | NCBI WGS metagenome assembly JAEEGK01 (sample SAMN16246547, study PRJNA631951) | gut metagenome | biome: gut microbiome; feature: rumen; material: SC-attached | host: Bos | place: Iran: Karaj | collected 2018-10 | reverse complement strand
ATTAGGAGAATGACATGTGGCAGAAGAATCTTTACAGAATTGTTGTTAAAGTAGGCACAAGCACACTGACTCATGATACGGGCGCAGCCAATCTCATGAGGATTGAGCAGCTTGTAAGAGTGCTTGCGGACTTGCAAGGTTATGGACATGAAATAATTCTTGTTACCAGCGGAGCGATTTCCATCGGTACAAGAAAGATGAAACTTAATAAGCGACCACAAGAGTTAAGAATGAAGCAGGCCATTGCCGCAGTGGGACAGTGCCAGCTTATGCATTTGTATGATAAATTTTTCCAGGAATACAATAGAAGTGTGGCTCAGATTCTTTTAACGGATGAAGATGTGGCTGATGAAAAGAGAGCCGCTCACTTGTCGGGAACATTTGATGCACTGCTTGAAATGGGGGTTATTCCTATTGTAAATGAAAACGACTCGGTTTCTTCTGCGGAAATTGAAACCGGAGCATCAAAGATACTTGGCGATAACGATACACTTTCAGCTATCGTTGCAAAGCTTACAAAGGCGGATATGCTCATCCTTTTATCGGATATCGACGGACTTTTCGATGCAGATCCGAGAAAAGAAAAAGAAGCCAAACTCATTCATGAAGTGAAGGCTTTGGACGAATCCATACTTAAGATGGCGGGAGGCGCCGGAAGTAAGCATGGGACAGGCGGCATGATAACAAAGCTTAATGCCGCAAAGATTGCCACGGAAGCAGGATGTGATATGGTTATCACAAACGGCGAGCGCCCTGAAGATATCTATGAAATCGTAAAGGGACAGCCTGTTGGCACTAAATTTTTGAAACAATCCTAGGAGAACATATATGACAACGCTTGAAAAAATGGGCTTAGCTTCAAAAGAAGCCGAAAAGACTCTTTCCATTGCCACCACAGGCGATAAAAACAGAGCGCTTATGGAAATCGCCTTGGCAATTTCGGAGAGAAAAGAAGAATGGATTGAAGCCAATAAAAAAGACATAGAAAATGCCAAGAATAATGGCATGAAGCAGTCTATGCTTGACAGGCTTTTATTAACTGAAAAAAGAATAGAAGATATCGTTAACGGTGTAAATGAAGTTATTAAGTTAGAAGACCCCATTGGCACTGTGCTTGAGAGCTTTACAAGACCTAACGGTCTTAAAATAGAAAAAAGAAGGGTGCCGATTGGAGTAATCGGTATCATTTATGAGGCCCGTCCCAATGTTACCGTGGATGCGGCCGTACTTACCTTAAAGGCCGGAAATACCGTGATTTTAAAGGGCGGAAAAGAAGCCATTAATTCAAACATAACAGTTGTTACTATTATGCAGGATGCTTTGGAAAAAGCAGGGCTTCCGAGAGAATGCATTCAGCTTATAGAAGACACCACAAGAGAAACCACCATGGAGCTTATGCACTTAACAAAGTATGTTGATGTGCTTATTCCAAGAGGCGGTAAAGGGTTAATAGAGAGCGTATGTGCAAATGCCACTGTACCTGTAATTAAGACAGGTGACGGAGTGTGTCATGTATACATTGACAAGGCGGCCGATTTAGAAATGGGAGCTAAGATATTAGATAATGCAAAGACCTCGCGCCCTTCTGTTTGTAACGCTGCGGAATGCGTGGTGGTGCATAAGGATGTGGTTAAAGAATTCCTTGAAGTGGCGGTACCTCTTTTAAAAAAGAGTAATGTAGAGTTAAGATGCGATCAGGTTTCTTTAAACTATACAGACGGAATTTTGGCAACCGAAGAAGACTGGGATACAGAATACAACGATTACATTTTGGCTGTTAAAACAGTTGAAAGCTTGCAGGAAGCAATCGATTTTATTTCGGCTCATTCTACAATGCATTCGGAAGCAATTGTAACGGAAGATCCGGAAGCTGCGGAAGAGTTCTTAAATAAGATTGATGCTGCTGCGGTTTATTGGAACGTTTCAACCAGATTTACCGACGGAGGTGAATTCGGTCTGGGAGCAGAAATCGGTATTTCCACACAGAAAATGCATGCAAGAGGTCCCATGGGACTTAACGAAATTACATCATACAAATATGTCATTATAGGAAAGGGGCAGGTAAGATGAGTAAATTCGGATTTATTGGAAGCGGAAATATGGGCGCTGCATTGGCTAGAGCCGTTTGCAGACGTGTGGACCCAAAGGATGTGGCGGTATCTAACCGCACAAAGGCTAAGGCCGAGGCTGTGGCTGAAGAGCTTGGATGCAGAGCTACATCAAACGATGAAATTGTTAGAGACAGCGAGTTTATTTTCCTTGGAGTTAAGCCTCAGATGATGAAAGACTTAGCTTCGGAAATTAACGATACTCTTTCAAAAAGAAGCAAGCGTTTCGTGCTTGTGTCTATGGCGGCAGGCTTATCCATTTCAGATATTAAAGAAATGACCAGAATGGATGCACCTGTAATAAGAATTTCTCCAAATACTCCCGTTGCAATCGGAGAAGGAATTGTGCTTGTAACATTTTCTTTTGAGGTAACAAAAGAAGAAAAAAGCCAGTTTATGGCAGCTTTATCGGACTGCGGATTGGTGCAGGAAATTCCCGAGCGCTTACATGCAATCGGAGGCACCCTTTCAGGTTGCGGTCCTGCCTTTACAGATATGTACATTGAAGCTTTAGCAGACGGCGCCGTTGCCTGCGGCCTTCCCAGAAGCCAGGCATTGGATGTGGCAGCGCAGATGGTTGTTGGAAGTGCAAAGCTTATACTTGAATCAGGTAAGCATCCCGGAGAACTTAAGGACGCCGTATGCTCCCCCGGCGGCACCACAATTCAGGGCGTTCGCACTTTAGAAGAAAAAGGATTTAGGGCAGCTGCTATGGATGCAGTGATTGCGGCCTATGAAAAGAATTTAACTTTGAAGAAATAATATAAAATCCACTTGAAATAATGTTAAATAAATAATAGTATTAAATAAATATTAGTGTGACATTGGGGAATGTTGACGGAATACAATTGTATTGAAGGCTAGTATTAACATAACTATTTGTATGGAGGTCAACATAATGAAAGGTATTTTTAAAAAGGTAGTTCTGCTTATTATTATCTGGGTGGTATTATGGTGTGCTTCATTGCTTATTCCGGCTGCGTTTATTCCTGATGAAGCTGAAATTCCGAATGTGGTAAGCGGAATATGTTTGATTGTTACTCTCTTGATAACGCTTGGGAGTGCGCTGGCAATTGATTATAACAGAGCACAGAAGTTTAAGGCAGGCATACCCGGCTTCAAGAAAGATGTGGAAGCCCTTGAAGAAAGACGCGAGCATCAGCTTGAACAGGCTAGTAAAGTTATTGATAAGTTTTTGGCGCATGAAAAGGATGTTCAGGGAGCGGCTTCAGCATCACACGTTGAAAGCGCTGCAGAATTCAGAGTGAAGGTTCATGAAGAGTATCCGGAATTATTGTCCAATCAGGCTGTGGCCACTCTTATGAGTCAGATAGAAAAAGTCGAGACAGAGTTGGTACGCAAGAAAGAGCAGTTAAATACCTGCATTAGCGATTACAACGCTTCCATTCATTCCTTCCCTGTGGTTATGGTGAGAAAACTTGCCAAACTGGAGGACTATGTTTTGGAATCTTCTGTTGACGATTTGTTTGAAGAAAATGCTGTTTCAGATGCAGATCTTGGAATTTAATATAACTAGTATTTTGGGCGCCTGTTTTCAGGCGCCTTTTTTCGTAATTATGGCTTATCTTGTGTCAATATATCTTCTCAAAGACAACATATTGTGTTATCATATTCATGTATTCTTTAGAAATAATACATGTGTTTTAAACACAATAGAGTGGTTTAAAGCATAGACTAGACAATGGGGAGTTGCTAGTATGGAATATATTGTTGTTCAAGCCGGGGGAAAAGGTACCCGTCTTGAATATCTTACAAAAAACAAACCTAAAGCATTGGTTCCTGTTGAGAATCTTCCAATGCTGTTTCATCTGTTCAGAAAATATCCCACTAAGAAATTTATTATAATAGCTGATTACAAAAGAGATGTAATGCGTAAATATTTGGCTGCGTTTGCTGATGTTAAGTATCAGGTTGTTGACGCATCCGGTGCCGGCACTTGTGGCGGAGTTAAACAGGCACTTGAACTTATGCCTGATAATGAGGCCTTTATGCTCGCGTGGTCTGATTTGATTCTTCCAAAAGATTTTTCACTTCCTAATGACTATAAGGACGGGCAAAAGGCAACAAATGATTACGTTGGAATATCTCAAACGTTTCCTTGCAGGTGGAAATACTGTGATGGCAAGTTTGAAGAAGAAAGATCGACAGAGTATGGCGTCGCAGGTTTCTTTCTTTTTACAGACAAGAGCAAATTGGCTGACGTGCCTGAGAGCGGAGAACTTGTGAGATGGCTGAGCGAACAGGGCAAAGCTTTTGGAACGGTAGGCCTTGCAGGTACTAGAGAGTTCGGAATTTTGGAAGAATACAAAAAGATAGCTATGCCTAAATACAGACCGTTTAACAAGATAACGGTTGATGGCGAAGTGCTCACTAAAGAACCAATAGATGAGCAGGGAGCAAAACTTGCAAAACGAGAAACTGATTGGTATGAGAAAGCAAGGTTATTAAATATCCCGGAATTGCCGAAAATATATAAGACGGAACCTCTTCAGATGGAGTTTATTCACGGAAAGAATATTTATGACTGTGATTATTCCTATGAAGAAAAGAAAAAGCTTTTAAAAACACTGGTTGATGCGCTAAAAGTTCTTCATAACAGTGGCTCATGCCCAGCTGATTCCTCAAGTATTCAGGAAGCTTATTTCAATAAAACAATGTCGCGTCTTTCTAAGATTAAGAACATGGTTCCATTTGCTTTGGATAAGACAATAAAGATAAATGGCAAAATATGTCGGAATGTCTTTTACCACATTGAAGATTTGGAAAGAAAGCTGGATGAGCTTAAAAAAGACTGTAAAGAGTTTTCTTTCATCCATGGAGATTGCACTTTTTCAAACCTAATGGTTAGAGAGGATAACACTCCTGTATTTATAGATCCAAGAGGATATTTTGGATTCACAGAACTCTACGGTGATGAAAGATACGATTGGGGTAAACTCTATTATTCGGTAGTTGGAAATTACGATCAGTTCAATTTAAAGAGATTTTTGCTTGAGATAAGCGATAACGCTGAAGAGGGTGTGAAACTTGCGATAGAGTCAAACCATTGGGAAGAACTTGAAAAAGACTTCTTTGAGTATACCGGTGCTGACGAAAAAGAAATTAAACTTCTTCATGCAGTTATTTGGCTTTCTTTAACCACGTACGCTTGGCAGGATTATGATTCGGTTTGCGGAGCGTTTTACAACGGACTTTGGTACTTGGAAGATGTTTTGTAAGAAACCGGAGGCATTATGATTGACTATTATGAAAGAGTTATTGAAGTAATTAAAGATTCAGTGGAATCAATCCCTAAGGACGTGTACGACAAGTTGGTTGAAGAATGCGTGCAGACACTTAATGCGGGTGGAAAGATAATTGCGAGTGGACTTGGAAAGAATGTGCCTATCTGCGAAAAGTTTGTCGGAACACTTAATTCGCTAGGATTAGATGCCAGATTCCTTCACACTAATACAGCCGTGCACGGAGATTTAGGCATGGTTGGAAGGGGCGACTTGGTGTTGCTTCTTTCCAAAGGAGGAAACACCTATGAGACTGTTGCGTTGGCAGAATACTTAAGAAAACGCGGAACGAATACATGGTTGCTCTCGTTCTATGATAATTGCAAGTGCGCGGAAATAGTCAATAAACGCTTAGTCCTGAACCTTTTAGAAGAAGGAGATGAGTGGGACATAATTCCGAATAACTCAACGACTGTTTATTTGATTCTTCTACAGGGAATTGCACTTGAGATATGTAAACGCAAGGGAATCACACTTGATGAATTTAAAGAAAATCATCCGGGTGGAGGAATTGGCGCAAGATTAAGCGGTAAGGACTTGTGGTAGAGAAATCAGTGGTCAGAAAAAATTGGTTGATTTGTCCGTGCTGGGTGAGTTGGTGAATAAATAATAGTTTATGAAAGGTAAGAATGATTGTAATGATAAAAAGATACGGAAAAAGCATGGATATGAAGTCAATAAAAAGAGAATTGAACGATATAAGCCATTTAATAGATGACTGTAGAACTAATGCAAATAAATATGATATGGGGAATAGAGTCAAAAGGGATGTATGCATATGTTGCGGATCAAAGAATCGAACATTATTTTTAACAGCCTACAATCAGTATAATTACTTTGAATGTCAAGAATGCGGGGCACTGACGCTAGAACAATACCCGAATCCTAAAGAGATGTATTCGTCAGAATCCTCAGAAAATTTAAATATCTATATAGATCAATCCGTTCATGAGAATAGGATAAAGGTTATAGCAAAACCCAAGGCAGATTTTGTTCTTGAAATATTGCGTGAGCATGGAATAAGCCCGAAGAAATGGTTGGATATTGGCTGTGGTGGCGCAGAGCTATTGCATTATTTAAAAAGGGAGAAGGATGATATTGATGCAATTGGATTAGAGACAGACAAAGCGGAGGTGAGTTTTGCAAGAAGTATTGGAATAAGCGTATACGATAAATTCATTGATACAGAAAACGAGGACAAAGAAATAACGGACTTAATATCAAATCAGGATGTTGTATCTTTTTTTAATGTTCTTGAGCATGTTGAAAAACCGGTGGAGTATATTGATTATTTGTATAGATCCATGAAAAGCAGTGCGTGGCTGGTTTTTGAAGTCCCCAAACATCCCTCCTTAGGAAGTTTCGCAAATCTTACATCGGATAACCGTATTTATCGCCACATAATTCCTCCGATTCATCTTCAGATTTTTAGCGAAAAATCCATAAGTACGATGCTGGAAGAACGATTTAACATTGTTGCTACATGGGAATTCGGGCAGGGGTTTATGGATGTGATAAATAATGCCATGTTGGTATCGGGAGTAAAAGAATCAAAATTGTACGATTTAGTGCTTCAAAAACAAAACGATATACAGAAGGCAATTGATAGTAGTGGGCTAGCAGATCAAATATTGGTTATTGCGAGGAAGGTGAAATAATTGATAAGCAAAGATGTTTTAGAGTGCAGCGGTCAGATAAAGTCTTTTTCTTTTAGCAATATGGATGAAATTATGCGAGAACGTTGGGGCGACCAATGGGACAGATATAGAGAAAACTGGAGAAAAGTGCAGCTTGATTTTGAGAATGTTCCGCAGATGCCGTTATATGTTTTGACGGAACTAAATTCTTTTTGCAACTTGAGATGCAAGATGTGTAAGCACGCGCAGGATGGTGCAGAGATTGAGCGAAAGAGCATGCCCGTAGAACTGTTTCGCAGAATTGTTGGTGAATTAAAGGAATACGAGGTACCAGCGATAAACATTGGATACGGAACGGAGTGCTCTCTACATCCAAACTTCGATGCTATCATTTCTGAAGTGAAAGAATCTGGGTGTATTGACAAGTTTTTTCTTACAAATGGAACAACTTTGACGGAAAAAGTTGTTAATCAGATTTTTGATGCAGGATTTGAGAGAGTGGAGATATCAGTTGATGCGGCAACCAATGAAACATACAAGAAAATTAGAAAAAACGGTGATTATGAAAAACTTGAGAAGAGTATATGGAATCTTATTAATGAGAAAAAAAGAAGAAATTCCAAGTTGCCGATGGTCAGGCTAAGCTTCTGCGTTCAAGACGATAACAAGGATGAGATAGATTTATTCTATGAAAAATGGAAGGATTTCGTTGATGTAATAGAGTATCAAAAAATGGAAACCGTTATTGAAAAGAATCCTCCAAAGGTGTCGCTTAGAAAATGTGCAGACCCATTTAATAGGGTTTGCATAGATTATAAAGGTGATATATATCCATGTTGTTCTATCTTGTATCAGAAAGAATATTGTATTGGCAATCTGAACGAAGTTTCAATCTTTGAAGCCTTTAATGGGGAAAGAATGAAGAGACTTAGGGAGAGTTTCAAAAATGGACATCTACTTCCTCATTGTAATAGATGTTTGACTTCGATATATGGAGAGTAACGGGAGTAAAATTAGATGAGAGCGGTTGAATTTGGAAACATTAGAATATGTGATGATACAATGAGTTTGGTTATACCTGAAATAGGTATCAATCATTCAGGAAGTCTTGAAGTGGCTAAAGAAATGGTAGATTCAGCCGCGCGGGCAGGAGCTGTTCTGATAAAACACCAGACACACATATGCTGGGATGAGATGTGTGGTGAAGCAAAGAAGGTTATTCCGGGAAACGCAAATGAATCTATCTACGACATAATGGAAAAATGTGCGCTTAATGAAGATGAAGAGAGAGAGTTAAAGGACTATGTTGAAAGAAAGGGTCTTGTTTTTTTGAGCACACCATTTTCGCGTGCAGCAGCAGATAGACTCGAAGAGTTCGGTGTTTGCGCATATAAAATTGGATCAGGTGAGATGAACAATTATCCACTGATAGAACACATAGCAGAATTTGGAAAGCCCATGATAGTTTCTACCGGCATGAATGACTTATGTAGCATAGAAAAGACCATTAAAATAATGGAAAAACATGGGGTGCAGTACGCACTTATGCATACCACAAATCTTTATCCAACTAAGCCGGAATGGGTGAGACTTGGCGCAATGCAAGAAATGATGCAGGCTTTTCCGGGAATACCGATTGGATTATCTGATCATACTGTAACTAATACGGCTTGCATTTCGGCTATGGCTCTAGGAGCAAACCTTGTAGAGCGACATTTCACTGACAGGATGGACAGAATGGGACCTGATATTGTCTGCTCAATGGATGAAAGCAAATTGACGGAATTAATTGAGGCTTCGCACGATGTTTTCCTCATGAGAGGGGGGCATAAGACTGCCATTAAAGAAGAGCAAGTAACGATTGATTTTGCATTTGCATCAGTTGTCAGCATTGAAAATATCAAGAAGGGTGATACTTTTTCAAAGAGTAATATCTGGGTCAAGCGCCCCGGAACAGGTGAAGTGTCGGCGGAACAGTTCGTCAGTTTACTTGGGAAAAAGGCAAAATGTGACATTCCGTATGACACACAGTTGACCATGGAGATGATAGAAGAATGAAACGAATCGTTTTTATTACAGGAACGAGAGCTGATTACGGGAAAATCAAGCCACTTATAAAATGTGTAGAAGCTTCGAACTCTTTTGAAGCCTATATTTATGTATCAGGAATGCACCTTCTCGAGATGTTTGGTAATACATATGAGGAGATTATAAAGGATGGGTACAAGAATATACAGATAGCATATGGCTTAGCTAATACAAGAGACGCTGGCTATGATGTGGGTGATGTTATATGTAATTTCACAGGATATGTTAGAAAAATAAAGCCAGATATGATAGTGGTGCATGGCGATAGAATAGATGCGTTAGCTGGAGCAATTGTAGGAGCTCTGAGCAATATCATAGTTGCACATATTGAAGGTGGGGAGATTTCAGGCACGATTGACGAATCAATTCGTCATGCCATTTCTAAGTTCGCCCATATACATTTTGTGTCTAATGAGAAGGCAAAAAAGAGGCTTCTTCAGTTGGGAGAAGATTTAAATCGCATTTTTGTGATTGGCTCTCCTGATATAGATGTGATGATTTCGAAGAATCTTCCTAGCAAGAAAAGTGTGATGGAAAGATATGATATTCCTTTTGAAGAATATGCTATTCTGATGTACCATCCAGTTACTACAGAATACAACATTATAGGAGAAAATGTTAAGAATGTTGTGGACGCTATAATAGATTCGGGTAAAAACTACATTGTTATATATCCAAACAATGATATGGGATACGAAATAATACTTAACGAATATCGAAGATTTGAAGGAAACAGTAGATTTCGCGTTTTTCCGTCATTGAGATTTGAATACTTTTTGACTCTGCTTAAAAATGCAGATTTTATTATTGGAAATTCAAGCGCTGGAATAAGAGAGTCGTCTGTTTACGGCGTCCCTGCTATAGACATAGGTAATCGACAATTTGGAAGGTATTCGGATTTAGACAATCCCAATATTCAACACGTATGTGATTGTGCAGCTGAAATTAAAGTGGCAATAGAAAAGGTATATCTATTTCGAGCAGGAAGTCACGCGTTTGGCGAAGGCGATAGCGCTTCAAAGTTTATGGAAATTATCAATGACGATAGCATATGGAATATTGATTTTCAAAAACAGTTCCACGATATTGACTGAGGAAGAATATGATAAACGGAAAGAGTGTTTTGGCGTTAATACCTGCACGTGCAGGTAGCAAAGGGATAAAGGATAAAAACATAATTGCTCTAGGTGGAAAACCGTTGATTACTTATACAATTGAAGCTGCTCGAAAAAGCAAATATCTTGACAGAGTCATTGTATCTACAGATGGAAAATCGATAGCAGATGTTGCTCTCCGTGCAGGAGCAGATGTCCCTTTTATGAGACCTGATAAATTTGCTACTGACAATGCGAAAACTATTGATGTGGTTTTACATGCAATAAGTTGGCTTGATGCTAACTCTTCGCACTATGATATTCTTGTGTTGCTTCAACCGACTCAACCGTTAAGGACCGCGGATGATATTGACGGAGCGCTTGAAAAATTCGGAAAAGAGAACGAGCGTCCGCTTGTGTCGGTGTGTGAGGTGGACGACAACCCAGTATTGATTAGAACGATAGACAGTAGAGGTGAATTGAATAATTTGTTAGATATAGGGAGTACAATTCGGCGTCAAGATATGCCTAAATTCTATAAAGTAAATGGAGCAATATATATAAATAAAGTCGATGAAATTAATTCATACACTAGTTTTAATGACAACATAATTCCATATATCATGGATAAAAATCATTCAGTCGATATAGATGATTTAAATGATTTAGAAAACGCTGAAAGGATTATCAGGAGGGAATATAATGAAGTTTTGTACTAAATGTATCATGCCAAACACGAGACCAGGAATAACTTTTGATTCTAACGGAGTTTGTATTGCCTGTCAGAATAACGAAAAGAAAAAGAGCATCAATTGGAGTGCCAGATATGATGAGTTAAAACAATTGTGTGACAAATATAGGCGCAAGACTCCCGGAGAATATGACTGCATAATAGCTGTTTCGGGGGGGAAAGACAGTCACTATCAAGTTGCGGTCATGAAAGAGGAGATGAATATGAACCCGTTGCTTATAACGGTTGAGGATGTTTTCACTCCAACGAATGCAGGTGTTCATAACATAAAGAATATTTCAGAAGCTTTTGGGTGTAATTTGATTGCCTTCAAACCAGACAGAAAGGCTGCAAAGGTGATTTCACGCTATATGTTTGAAAAGTACGGCCGCCCACTATGGTATGTTGATCGTCTTTTGTATACTGTTCCGTTGTATTTTGCTGCGCAGTTTAATATTCCTCTTGTTGTTTATGGCGAGAATGTTTCTTATGAGTATGGTGGAGTAGATGACGAAGAGACGTATTCGGCGAGGAACCAGATTAATAATGGCGTTGCTCCGGGCATAGATTTGGATGAATTGGTTGCAGCCGGTGTATCTCCCGATGAATTGGCGTATTTAAGTGCGCCAAGTAAAGAGATGCTGGAAAGAATCGATCCTATTTATTTAAGCTATTTTGTTGAATGGAATGCTGTTAAGAATTATGAGTTCGCTAAAACTAGAGGTTTTAAAGATTTAACGCATGAGTGGGACAGAACAAATCATATCGAAAACTTTAATCAGATTGATAGTGTTGGCTATCTTTTGAATGCTTGGATGAAATACCCCAAATATGGTCATTCTTATGCAACTGATTATGCAGCTCGCTGGGTAAGATATGGACTTCTTACTAGAGAAGAAGCGGTTAAGTTAGCCGAAGAACGCGATCATGCTGTTGATCCTAAAATTGTAGAAGATTTTTGTGATTTCACAGGAATGAGTATAAGCGAGTTCTACGCAGCACTAGAAAAATTGTATAACAAGGATTTATTTGAGAAGAACGATATGGGTCAGTGGAGGCTAAAAAAAGAGTTCATTGAAGAGCGAAGAAATCCTAGTTGGAGTTAGTGAAGTTAGCATTGGGGATGGAGGAATGATATTTTGAATGAATTATTGTTTGAATTCATAAAAAAGCATAGTACTACCTACATCTACGGGGATACAGAAAAACACTTTATTCTCAAGAATTACATCGAATCTAGGGGTTATATAATAAACGGCCTTGTAGTTAGTGATTCTCAAAAAGTAACAAGTGCGGATGTTGTTAATCTTAGCAAAATTGCTCCAAATAATGGCACGGTTGGAATTGTGGTGGCGGTTCTGGATAAGTATTATAACGAAATTGTCCCCAATTTAATCAATGAGGGCTTTAAGGTCGATGATATTTATTTTTTGCCGATTAATGAGAGGGACACTATTTGCACTGACTTCGGGAAAAGTGCTGTTAAAGAAACGTATGATATAAGATTGATTAAGGATGCCTACGCTGATTATTGTCAGAGAATAATAGGCGCTTGTGAGGCTGAATCATATTATATGTACTGTGTGCACTTTGATTTAGGAGATTTGGTGCAAGTTTTTCAGTTAAAACAGGAATTTGAGGAGAAGTATAAGGCTAAGCTTCTGTTTTTTATAACAGATAAGCAAAGAGTCGTCGCCGATATTTGTAATGTAACTGATTACGTTGTTGTTGAAAAAATAAGAGTTGAAAATAGTAATATCGATAAATCTAAAATGATAGAGTTGGATATTTTGTTGTTCGAGAGTTTTTTTATGAATATTCCGCTTAAAGGAATGCCGTTTGTAATTCCCTTTGGCGTTAAATTTCGAGGAATGTTGAACGAAAAATGTTTTGCAAATCATTTTAGTGGTTGGTTAAACCTGGACATAGAGAATGTTGAATGTCCGCAAGTTCTACCAATTTCAGATACTCTAAAGAAAAAAATAGGTAATCTTGATTTGAACAAAGTTGTTCTGATAGCACCCGAAGCAAACTCGATGAACATGCCACAAAAGAACTTTTGGATTAACCTAGCTGAAGAAGAAAAAAGAAAAGGTAATATTGTAATAACAAATGCTGTTAACAAGGATAATCTTATTCCGGATACGTTGGACTATAATTTGACCTTGCGAGAACTGTTTGAATTGGCTGGAAATAGCAAGAAAGTTTATTCTATGAGAAGTGGCCTGTGTGATTGTATAGCAGGCATGAGAGGCGAATTGAATGTTTACTATTGGACTCAATCTGATGCTTCATACTTTGGAATTAGAAAGAATTATGCAAAGAAGCTGGGTGCAGTAAATGAATACTTGATAGATTCAGCATTTAAGTAATCATGCACTGTTAGATGCTGTTTCAAATCAAGAGTGGTAGCATTATGCAACATATGAGAGGATATTCTATATAATGAAAGAAATTGGTGTGTGGCCTGAATCACGATTTATGATTTTTGGTGCCGGTTTTTACGGGAAAATTGTGGCGGAGATAGTTGGAAGGGATCATGTGGAATGTTTCATTGATAACTATTCGTTTGGCAAAACTTTGTATGGTATTCCAATCTTGTCGTTTAAGGAGGCAATAAAGAAGAGCGGTAGCTGTGTGATTATTGTAGCTTCGATTTTATATAATACTGATATGGTTGCTCAACTTGAAAATGCAGGTGTCACTAATTACATTGTTTATGGTCAGCCACATATTTTGCCTGTTTACTGGCTTAGGCAAGAATTGCATTATATGGATTATAAGGAAATTCTTAGCTTAAAGAAGATAAATAAGTATTCTAGCATTGCTATATATGGTGATAATCCATTTATTTTCATTTTGCTAGAGGAAATAAAACGTCAATGTGGCGATAACTCTGTCATAGGAGTGATAGGGAAGGAAAACTATGATGGAATAAATTATATATCGTTGGAAGAAGCTTTGAATGAAGCCGAATGTTTAATCATTAATGTTCATAGAAATAATTCAGATGTTAGATATGAACTTCTGAAAAAAGGGTATAAATGTGAACTGGTAGACATTTTTGATATTGATGCAGAAATAAAAGAATTCAGTCACCCGAATATTGAAAAGTATAAGGATATTCATAAAGGTGAGCGATGTTTTTTGATAGGAAATGGTCCAAGCTTGCGCGCGGAAGATTTGGATACCCTACATGAGCATGGAGAAATATGTTTTGCTTGTAATAGGATAAATTTGATTTTTGACAAAACAAAATGGCGCCCGGATTATTATGCTATTAGTGATGGTACAGGGTTGATTGTACTGATAGATGATATAAGGGAAGTTAAGTGTCCAAAATTTATAGCAGATTACTATGAAACAGACAGAAAGTATGAAATAGAAGCAGATAATGTTGAATATTTGCATTACCAGTTCGGAGGTCTAAAAAATCATCCAGGGTTCTCCTTTGACCCCTCAAAATATACATGCGAAGGCGGAACCGCATTGTATGATATTTGTTTGCAAATGGCAGTTTATATGGGTTTTTCGGACATCTACATTTTGGGGGTAGATAATACAATTTTGCATGAAGAGAATGATCATTTTGCTGAGAATTATATAACAGATGAACACAAGGCTAACACGGAAGAACTGGGAAAAAAGTTTGTTCTTGATGGAGAAGAAGAAATATATAATCAGTTAAATCGCTGTTTTGAGTCAGCAAACATTTATTCTCAGAAGGGCAAATTTCGCATTTATAATGCGACGCGGGGAGGAAGATTAGAAGTGCTTCCAAGGGTGGATTTTGACAGTTTATTTTAATACTTCTCTAGTGGAAAAAGTGGTTGAAAGATATGAATAGAATCAACTAGTAAAAAGGAACATGGGCATGTCTGGTAAGCAGAAACTGAATTTGAATAATCCTCCGTCGGTTTGGCGCGGGGATCTTGAAGAAAAACTAGGTTATGAACGTTTGGAATGGAGAAAGAGGATAGCAGCCCTTTGCTCTTTTATTAGCGATGAAGATAAAAGTGTAATGGATTTAGGAGCTGGAAGTATGAACCTTCGCAACATGCTTCCGATAGATGTTATATATTATCCCGTAGACTATAAAAAGAATGCTGATGATACAATAGTGTGTGATTTTAATAAGCATGAGTTTCCGAATGTTTATGCGGATGTAATTGTTGCTGCGGGGATTCTGGATTATATGGCTGATCCGGAGTGGTTCTTGTCAGAAATTTCTAGCCATTGCGACAAATTACTTATTTCATATAGGGGGCGAGAGAAATACGAGTATGCTGCACTATATACAAGAGATATTATTTCTTATTTAAACGAATTGGGCTTTGGAATCACAGGCGAGAATAATGAACTAGATGAGTGGACACTCTTGGCTTGTTTTGAAAAAATTACACCTCAGAAACTGTGCAAACAACTTAAATGTACAGGATGTGGTTGTTGTGCCAATAGTTGCTCGGTTGGAGCAATCGAGATGGATTATGATGCGGATGGTTATTTAAAACCTGTACTAGATAAGGATAGATGTTTAAAATGCGGAAAATGCGTTGATTCGTGCCCTGTACTTCATGACTCGTCCAATGAAGATAAGTATGAAATGCCATTATGCTTTGCTGTTCAAGCGGAGGATAGTATTCGTATGAACTCTTCTAGTGGAGGAGTTTTTTCTGTGTTTTCAAACTGCTTTGTTGGGGAAAAAGGACATGTTTTTGGAACTGTATGGGAGGATGGATTTAAGCTTGGAATACATCAAGCCGACACGCCAGAAGATGTTTTGAGTATGCGATATTCAAAGTATTCTCAGGCAGATACTCATTTGACATTTCAGAGGGTTAAAGAACTATTAAGTAATGGAGATAAAGTTTTGTACTTTGGATGTCCTTGTCAGATAGCGGGGCTTAGAAACTACTTGGCAAAACAAGATTCGTCGCTACTATTTAGTGAGAATCTAATTACGGTTGATTTAGTGTGCTTCGGTACACCTGCTAACACATATATACGGAAATATTTAGAAGAAAATTTTAAAATTTCAAATGTTAAAAGTGTTACATTCAGGGATAAATCAGGTGGGTGGAGTCATTTCGGATATAAGATTGAACTGAAAACAGGAGAGGTGTTTTATCCTAAATACACTGATGATAAGTATCAGCAGGCATTTCATAAGGTGTTGGCAAGGAATGACGTATGTGAAAATTGTCAATATTTTGATTTGCCTAGGCAAGGCGATATTACTATTGGGGATTTTTGGGGGATAGAGAATTATGATTCATCTTGGTGTGATGGAAAGGGTACAAGCATTGTTCTTGTTAATAATTCTAAAGCAGAGAAATTCTTTGACGTTGTAAAGGACTCATTTAAACGTGTAGAGGAAGTTCCGATTTCGTATTCGAGTAATAGAATTAATGATGGGGTAAGAGCAGGACATCATAATAGAGACTATTTTAGAAAACTGATTTCCGAATTACCGTTTAACGAAGCAGTAAGCTATGCGTTGGAAGGGAAGCATGATATCGGCTTAGTCTGCATGATGAATTTGAATACAGGAAATAATCTGACAAATTATGCCCTGTATAGAGTGCTCACCGATATGGGCTATAGAGTATTAGTGATTAGCGACTTGAGGGACAATAGTCAAACTGGCGTAGTTGATGAAAGATTTCTTAGATTTTTAAAGAATCCCTATAGTAATTTTGACATTGCTCCTATTTGCACATCTAAGAATGAACTATATACATTTAATGATAAGTGCGATGCTTTTGTCGTGGGTTCCGATCAACTATTCAGGGCAGAGTTTGTAGAAGAAATGGACGATTTTAGCTTGCTTGATTGGGTGTCAGGGGCAAACTATAAAATGTCATATTCAACTAGCTTTGGATGTGAGTCGTATGAAGGATCTAGAAGAGAAAAATGCAAAATGGAATATTTGCTAAAGAGATTTCAGAGACTTTCTGTTAGAGAGAATAGTAGCGTGAGACTGTTGAGGGATGTATTTGGGTGTGATGGCGAATGTGTTCTTGATCCGGTTTTTCTGTGTGACAAAAAGCATTATTTGGATATGGAACCAATAGGCCGAATGAGACTGCCAAAAGAAAAGTATGTTGGTGCTTATATTTTAGATAAAAGCGAAGCAAAAAACAAAGTCATTAATTCTTTGGCTCAGACTTTAACTGATGGAAGTCGTCTGATTATTAACGACTTCTATGACGAGGAAAATACGTTAAAGGAGCCTTCGATTGAAGAGTGGATTGCAATGGTTTCAAATTCAGAGTTTTTTGTTACAGATAGTTTTCACGGATTGTGCTTTGCCTTGATTTTTGAAAAACAGTTTGTGGTTGTCTTTGACAAAAAAAGCTGGAGAGGTTTTGAAAGAATAAGAGATATACTGGAAAGGCTTTCGCTTGAAGATCGAATAATTACCGAAGATGATGACTTCAATGCTATCGATATAATAAAAAAGAATTCGATTAATTATTCTGAGGTTAATAGAAAATTAGACGAGGAAAAGAATAAGAGCTTTAAGTGGTTAAGGGATGCATTGGAAGAAAGCAGAGACTATGCAGGTGTGTACGATTCGCAAGATTTAGTTATTGAAAGACGAATTGATGATGACCATATTTTGCGACAGATTTCAGAAATAGGAAATAAAGCTTTATGTGCCTTAAGGAAGACAAAAAGTGATTTATTTTTGCTTGGCCGAAGCGTCTCGTATGACAATTATTCTTATGATAGGAGAAAAGACATGACGGTAGTAGGATTTGGAGCCGGGGATTGTTTTAAACGAAATCTTGAAAGCATAAAGATGGTTTATGACTTAAAATATGTATGTGATAATTCACCTCAAAAATGGGGTAATGATTTGGGGGCGGGTGTGATTTGCATATCGCCAAAACAGCTTGCCGAAATGAATGATGTTTTAGTAGTTATTATGGTTGATAGTGTAAAAGTAAGTTTTGAAATAGCTGATCAGCTCAGGCAGATGGGCATAATGAGTTTTACGCATGTTGAAAACTGGTTGGGTTCGATTGAATAAATGAGATTATTCAAGGACAGCTCCAAAGGGTTGAAGAGTTTAAACAGAAGGAAGTTTGTTAATGAACTGGAATTTGAATACATATAGTGGCGTGGTTTATGAAAATAAACTGTGGTTCTCGAACAAAGATTTTAATGGCCTGTTCAGGCAAGATATATTAAACGGTAAAATTGAATTTGTTCAGTTGTTTCCTGATGAGAGCGTAGATATATGTCACGCCCATAAAGAAGTCATCCGAGTTGGTAAAAGATTGTTCTTTATTCCTGCATATGCCAATAACATACACGTATATAATATTGAAACAGAAGGCTTTACAACTATACCAATAGAAAAGAAAAGTGATGTGTATTGTGCAGGTGCGGTTCTATTAAGAGATAATATTTATATTTTTACGTATTCAGGCGAATTGTTTATTCTTAATGCTTCTAGTTTGAGAATTGTAGACGATGAAGAATTTGCTCGAAATTGTAAGGCAAATAGTAGTGGTAGTGAGGAGTTTGTTCTTTGCAGAGTATCAGAGTATAACAACACTGTTTATTTTGCGTTCTATGGGAAAAGCATAATAGGAAGCTATAATCTTGAAAGCTATAGTTTTAGTACTTACCATACCGGTGTTGAAGATTTGTTTATGTGTTACGTGCATGATGATAAATGTTGGATCACCACAAAGGGCACAGATGAAATTTTCCGGTTTGATTTGAATAATGGTGAGTCGAGGCTCATTTATTCTAAATCTGGGGTAAAGAGCGAGAAAGTGATTTATAATCGTATTTTTTCATATAATGGCTCGACATGGTTTATCCCAGCATATTCAGGTAAGGCAATCTCCATATCGGATAGTGGCGAGTATACGATTTATGATGATTTTGAGATTTTAAAATCAGACGTAGTTAACTTCTTTGGTGGAGTTGAGGTAGGAAATGAATTGTGGTTACTTCCTTTTTCGCATAATGACATTTTTATGATAAATGGAAGAGGCTTTATAAGTACAGGTTTTTCTTTTGAATTTAATGATGAAAAGTCAAAGGCGTTAATAATGTCTAAATACTGGGGCAATAGTTCTGTTATTCGTGAAAATGATGGTGCTGATTTGAAGGACTACCTTAGTTTTGTAAAGTGGTGTTAACAAATAGCGAATCAAGGGTGTAAGACTATGAAAGAATTCGAAAGAACAATTGGAGAAAAGGGTAGAGTGCTGCTGCTTGAAACACAAGATGCGCATGTTAACGATACGCTATTAGAAGATAAAGCAGTATCGTCTATTTTTGCAGTTTGTTTGGACAAGGCAACTATTGATTTGTATCATACTTATGATTTCTCAGACAAAATTATCTCTCTAGAGAATTCACTATGCTACGGCTCTTTATTCAATTACGTCAAAACCGGCATCATGACTGAAGAAGAAATGCTCGACGCTCTTTTAAACTAGTGCTATGGAATATGGTCTATGGAAAAATATTATTACGACGAGATGCTACAGAATCTGGTGGCATATGAGAGTAAAATTAAATCTAGTGACATATTTCTATTCGGCCATTGCGAGGCGACACTGGCATTGGCTGATGTTTTGTTGGAGCGTGGAATTGTTCCTGTGGCCATTCTCGACAACAGCGCCGAGAAACAGGGAAAAGACTATAAAGGTATTCCCGTGCTTTCGCCTGAAAGCATCTTAAAGGCTGATGGTAAAAAGGCGATGGTGCTTATTGTGACAAGGTTTTATGAAGCTATGAATGCTCAGTTAAGAAGTCTTGGCTTCAAGGGTGAAATCGTAAAACTTGCGGACTACAATACGTTTGCTGAGTATTCTTTGTCCGAAGAAACAATTAATCGTAAACAGCAGCGTCTTGAACACGGCAAGGAATTGTTAAACGGTCTAAAGACAAAATACAAAGGTACTTTCCTCGTATTTTGCCCGCATAATGCTTTGGGAGACATATGTTTTGCAATGTCGTTTCTTCCTGCATTTCTGGCAACAAGAGGATTCGATAGGTATGCTGTTTTTACACCATCAAAATCATGCGCTGACGTTGCAATGATATATGGCGCGGAAAATGTTGAAGCTATGGAGCCTAAGGAGCTTGAGGCGACCATACAGGCTGTTATTTACACTCAAGATGAGGCCTGCTTTATAGCTCATCACGACAGGCCGTATGTTGTGAATTTACACAAGGCACTATATAAGAAGCTGATTACTCTTGAGACTGTATATAAGTGCGGGGTGTATGGCCTTCCGAAAGAAACAAAGCCCATTGAGCCTATGTGCTTTACTGAATACGATAAGCTTGATCAAATTCCTGAGGGAAAAACTGTGATTTTGGCACCTTATGCAAAATCTGTGGCGCCAATTGATGAGCGGATTTGGACGGATATAGTTAAAGATTATGGCAGCAGAGGCTATAAGGTTTACACAAATGTAGTTGGGAATGAAGAACCGTTGCCGGGGACAGAAGGCTTAAGCGCCAAGATAAGTGAAATGAAATCCATATTGGAGAGGGCGGGAACCTTTATCGGAATACGAAGTGGATTGTGTGATGTTGTAAGAACTGCAAAATGCAAGAAAATTGCACTTTATCCTGATTATAATTATTGTGACACTAAGTGGAAAGCTATCGACATGTATTCGATTGACGGCTTTGAAAATATTGCTGTTTGTGAGGGCTACAAATGGAAAAGATGATACTATCAACACTTCCCAAAACGTGGATTTTTGATATTGACGGAACCATTGTTAAGCATAACGGATATAAGACTGATGGGATTGATTCATTGCTTTCGGGGGCGAAAGAGTATCTAGAAAGTTTACCTAAGGAAGACTTTATCCTTCTTGTTACTTCTCGAACAGAAGAGTATAAAGAAATCACTATTAAGTTCCTAAAAGAGAACGGAATCAGATACAATCAGATTCTTTTCAACATGCCTATGGGAGAAAGAATTGTCGTGAATGATAAAAAGCCTTCAGGGCTTAACATGTCCGTAGCAGTTAATATTGACAGGGATGTGTTCAAGATGCCTGAGATTGAGCGAAAACTATAGAATAACAGAGTAAAAGGGACACTTGTCAGTGTCCCTTTTTGTATTATTCTTTATTCTTTCCTGCAAGCCTTCATGGCTTTCTTATTTTCATACATTGCCTCATCGGCTCGTTTTAATACGGTGTCGCAATCTTTGTCTACCTTAGGATCGTAGATTCCTATACCGATGGCGGCTGTAGGTTTTAACCATTCATCCACGTCCTTCTTAGCTGCCTGCTCGTTCATTTTATCCTTAAGCATTTGAACAAGCTCTTCACGGTTTTCGTAGTCTCTGTGGATTAAGACTGCCACAAATTCATCGCCACCCACTCTGAATACGGGGCTGTGTGCAAAGGCATCACAGATCATGGTACACATTTTCTTTATGTAGATATTACCCTTTTCATGGCCGTAGGTATCGTTGACTTTCTTTAGGTAGTTAATATCTATCATTGCGATTCCAAACTCAGCGTCCCCTGCCTGAATATCTAAGTTCAGTCTGTCTCTTTGCTGGTCGTAAGCTGCCTTACTCTTTACGCCTGTAAGAGAGTCCCTCATCGCAAGCTCATTAGCACGGGAAACTTCAACCT
>JAEEGK010010296.1_pt1 | contig 21598 bp, 23 predicted proteins | sample 8958771 | NCBI WGS metagenome assembly JAEEGK01 (sample SAMN16246547, study PRJNA631951) | gut metagenome | biome: gut microbiome; feature: rumen; material: SC-attached | host: Bos | place: Iran: Karaj | collected 2018-10 | reverse complement strand
CGAGTCCGTGGACTGAGAGCCTGCGGATAAAAAAACTCCGGCAGCCTGAGCCGCCGGAGCATTTTCCCTTCAAATAACCAGAGCTTATTTCAGTCCCATGACCTCAAGGGTGTAGCCCTGAAGCCACTCCTCGATTCCAGTCTCAGGAACATCAAGGGCCCTGTATGTGGGCTCGACGACAGGATAGCCGCCGACCTCGTCCTGGCTGTTGATGATCTTACCGGTTCCGTTGTAGAACTCCTCGATCAGGCGCTTGTCAACTGCGTCTCTCTCTGCCGGTCTTGCTCCTGCGTACTTGAGGACATATGCAGGGACATCCTCCACCGGCAGGACCTCAAGGCCGTCGATCCAGATCGGCTTCTCGTCAAGGACGACGATGGGGATTGAGGGATCGGTGATCTTGCCCGGGGTGACTCCGTCGATCTTGTAGATCACGTTGTCCTCGAGGTATCCTTCCTCCTTGTTCTCCGGATAGTTGGATCCGACCATCGCCACGACCTCCGTGCTGGGTCCTTCCTTCTCATAGTTTCCTACGATCGAGACCTTCGGTGAGCCCGGTTTCTCCTCAAGGTCCTTCCACTCCTTCGGGATCCAGGAGAGTCTGATCGACCATGCGCCCGGATCATAGATCAGGTTGTTCACGACTATGCCTGAGGAGTTGCCCTTGAACCACGGGTTTCTCTCATAGTTGTGGGCGTAGAAGTTTCCGATGATGGCGACATTGGTGCAGTCATCCATGACCAGGGTTCCCATGCTGTGGTTCATCGTCTGCTTTGAGTGGACAGACCAGGCAAGGCCCTCGGAGATGAAGTTGTAGCTGAATGTGACATTGCGTGATGCGTTCTCAGGGCCGGTTCCTCTCTTTCCTGATACGGAGAGGTTCTCATCGACTCCCCATGCCACGGAGCAGTGGTCCACCACGATGTTGTATGCGTTTCCGTTGGCACCTGTGGAGATCTCAGGCTCGTAGCCCTCGCCGATGGCCGCGCCTGCGTCACCCATCCTGAAGAACAGGTGCTGCATGATGACATCATGTGTGTTGAATGTGATTCCGCCGCGGATGATGGTGATTCCCGGGCTCGGTGCGGTCTGACCTGCGATTGTGACGTACGGGTTCTTGACCTTTATCTGCTTCTTCTCAAGGTCAATGACTCCACCGACCTCGAAGACGATGATCCTCGGACCCTCTGCCTCAAGGGCGGCCCTGAAGGAACCCTCGCCGTTGGCATTGAGGTTTGTGACCTTGATGACTCTTCCGCCGGCTCCACCGACAGACTGCGCGCCCCAACCGACAAATGTTGTAGGCGGCTCATGAATCTCCGTGATGGCCTCCGCGAAGACCAGGGCGGAGACAAACAGCAAAACAAAAACGACAGTTGCGATCTTTTTCATCTCACTCCTCCTGTTGTTTAGTTTACAGGAGCGGAATGACGGACCGAAACTGTCGTTTTTTGACAGAAGTTGCCGATTTTTAACTTTGTCAGAATGCCCAGTTGCCGTTGCGGAAGATCGGGACCTGTCTGCCGTCACGTGTCTTGGCCGTGATGTTCATGTCCGCGCATCCGATCATGAAGTCCACATGGATCATCGACTTGTTAACTCCAAGTGCCCTGCATTCGTCAAGGGTCATGTTCTCAAAGCCCTTCACGCAGTCTGCGAAGCCAAGTCCCAGTGCCAGATGGCAGGCGGCGTTCTCATCGAAGAGGGTGTTGTAGAACAGAAGTCCGCTGTTTGAGATAGGGGAGTCCACAGGGACCAGGGCGCACTCGCCGAGGTAATGTGAGCCCTCATCCATCTCGATCATCTTTGTCAGCATGTCGTTGTTCTTCTCCGCGTTCCACTCTACGGCCCTTCCGTCCTTGAAGCGGATCCAGAAGTTCTCGATCAGCTGGCCCATGAAGCTCAGCGGCTTGGTGGCATAGACAATGCCGTCTGCCCTGCCGCGCTTGGGTGATGTGAAGCACTCCTCCGACGGGATGTTCGGGTTGAAATAGATGTTCTGAAGTGATGTGTCTCCGCCACCGTTGAACTTTGAGAGCTCCATCAGGCCCACGGTGAAGTTCGTTCCGTTTCCTGCCTCATAATGAAGCTCATCGATTCCGAGGCTGTTCAGATAATCACAGCGGCGGATCAGGTCCTTGTTGTGATCATCCCATGCCTTGACCGGGTCATCTGTGACACGGCTTGTCATGAGGATGGCCTCCCAGAGCTTCTCGACGGCCTGTTTCTTTGACATCTCGGGGAAGAGCTTCTTTGCCCATTCCTCTCCCGGGACGGCGCAGATGCACCACTGGTACTTGTTCTCAAGCTGGTCGCGGTACTTGCGGACGATAGGATAGAGCTTCTGGTTGGCCTTCTGCATCTTCTCCTGGTCAACTCCCTTCATTCCGTCCGGATCCTCTGACTCTATGTAGATGCGGCAGGGGATCTCGTCGACACGGTGCTGCCAGCGCTCCTTCTCCCATTTCTCCATCTTGCTCATTGTCTCGAGCGAGCGGTACTTTGCATGGATCTTGCTTGTCTTCTGGTCCGTCCAGTCGACTATGACCTTCTTTGCCCCGAGCTTGTAGCACTCCTCAACCACCATGCGGACGAACTCAGGCTGGTCAAAGGCCGCCATGATCTCGACCTCCTGGCCCTTCTGCACGTTCACGCCGCACTTCGCGATGAGGTGGGCATACTTTCTCATGACTGATTTCTTCATTTATTTTTTCTCCTTGTGTTGTGCGATCTTATGGGTCTTGGAGAATATCTTCTCCATTCTCTGGACCTCTCCCTCAGTCATTCCTGCGCGCTGCATTATTGAGGAGAGAAACTCTCCCGTGAAGTCCTTCTCATCATTATTCTTGAAGTAACCGATTGCCTCAAGATCAGCAATACATGATGAAACAGCAGCATTCACGCGCTCTGAGGTCACTGTATTGATTTCCCCTGCATATGGCCTTAGCCTCTGGAAAAGGCTGTAGCAGATGATCTGGACTGCCTGTGAGAGGTTGAGCGAGGGGAACTTGTCGCTTGTGGGGATGGTCACGACCATGGAGCAGGCGCGAACCTGGTCGTCAGACAGGCCGTTTGACTCGCAGCCGAACACCACGGAGACCTTTCCGTCCCCCATGGCGCTGATGTGCTCCGCAAGCTGCTCCGGGCTCACGCGGCTGGTCTTCCTGCCCTTGCCGGTCCTGCGGGTGGCCGCGACCGAGAGGACGCTGTCCTTGAGCGCATCCCTGAGGTCGGTGAACTCGCGCCTGTTCTCGTAGAGGTCGTAGGCATGCAGGGCGAGGGTCCTGACACGCTCGTCATCATATATCCTGTCTGTGACAAGAGTAAGATGAGTCAGTCCCATTGTCTTCATTGCACGGCAGACACTGCCTATGTTTGCCCCGTCCTGGGTGTCGCACAGGATGATCTCTATGCGGTCCAGATTACCACGATTGTCCATGCGCTCATTTTATGTCATATTGCGAGTTTTGCCAACGTGGATTATCATGGAGGCATGAATGAGAAAACCGAGAAGAACATAAGGACCATCAGGTCGATAATGGTGGCCCTGATCATACTTGTCAGCCTTGCCATCTGCAAGATCTCCGGGTCAGTGAGCATCAGGATTCTGATGTCTTTCTTCATATTCCTTCTTGTCCTGCCGCTTGTCACGGCATTGGAGAAGGCTAAGTTCCCCAGCTGGCTCGCCACCATAATTGCGGTTCTTGTCATAATCGTCGTGGTTCTCTTCTTCGTCTGGTTCGTCTTCTTCAGCGTTGACATGCTGATACAGAAGATCCCTTCCTACGCCTCCAGGATCAATGACCTGGACGTGATCCTCAAGAACATGGCAAGGCGCTGGGTTGACATCCCTGACGGTCAGTCATTCCTCTCGTTCCTGAAGATCGACTGGGTAGGCAACATAATCATGCCGACTCTGAGATCAGTCTCAAGCTCCGCCATCGGGGTGCTGAGCAACGTCCTTATCGTCATCCTCATGACGGTCTTCCTTTTGGGCGAGCGCCACATGGTCATCCCCAAGATGATGAACTTCATCCCCGCCCGGGATGAGGACAAGATCTCGAACATCTGGGACAGGATCGTGAAGCAGGTTTCGAGATACATCTCAATCAAGGTCTTCGTCAGTATCGTCACAGGCGGGATCTTCTATGTCATCGCAATCATCGCGAAGCTTGATTTCGCCCTGCTGTGGGGTGTCATGGCCGTGGTGCTCAACTTCATCCCGACAATCGGAAGCATCATAATCACAGCCCTGATGATCCTCATGTCCATAATCCAGTTCGCACCGTCAATCGGCCCGATTCTCTTCGTGGCAATAGGCACGATACTCACGCCGAACATAATCGGTAACTTCCTCGACCCGAGGCTCTCAGGAAACTCCCTGAACCTCAGCCCGTTCGTCATCCTGGCCGCACTCGGGATCTTCGGATACGTGTGGGGCGTGGTGGGGATGTTCCTTGCGGTCCCGCTTCTCAGTGTGGTCCAGATCATCTGCGCGAACATCGATGCGGCACGTCCGCTGGCGATGCTCATCAGCTCCGGAAGGTCGTACAAGAAGAACTTCAGGGACCGTTTTGAGCGCAGGCGCCCATCAAGGAAGCAGGCCCAGAACAACTACGGCAAGTACTCCGATGACTTCATGTTCCCTGACAGCAAATGATCAGACTCGGAACCTCAAGCTACATAATCCCCGCGGACATAATCCCCAACGTCGAATATCTCAGGGACAAGGTCGATGACATTGAGCTGGTCCTTTTTGAGAGCAGGGAGGCGTCAAACATCCCGGGTCCTGATGTCATAGCAGAGCTTGGCCGTTATGCAGAGGAGAACGGTCTGACTTACACGGTACACCTTCCTTATGACGTCAAGGCGGGAAGCTCAGATGAGAGAGAGCGCCTTCATGCGGTTGAGACCTGGACAAGGATAGCGGGGATAACCTCATGTCTTCCGGTCCACGGCTTCATAGTGCATCTTGAGCCTGAGCGCTACCGTAACAGTGACGGCACCCCGTGCCTTGAGCCGTCTGAGGATATCCCGGCATGGACGGAGAGGGTGAAGCTCAGCATGAGGCAGCTCAAGGAGCTCACAAAGGACTTCTCGGACCCGTCGCTCTTCTGCGTGGAGACCTTAAGCTATGACCTCATGCCTCTTCTTCCGGACATTCTGGAAAACGGCTTCAGCGTCACACTGGATGTGGGGCACCTCTGGCTCAACGGCCTTTACAGCCCTGACTATGTCAGAAAGCTTCTTCCATACACAAGGATCGTCCACCTTCATGGGGTGACCGGCCTGAAGGACCATCAGAGCCTACTTGTCCATGACAGGTTACAGCTCAATGGTTTTCTGGATATACTTAAGACATTCAGTGACAGGGACATTGTCCTGACACTTGAGATATTCAGCGAACAGGACCTGAGGGAGAGCCTTGAGGTCCTTTCTGAATCGGAGGCATTCTGATGGCAGTCTATCTGATTACAGGCGGAGCGAGAAGCGGAAAGAGCACATATGCGGAGAGCCTTGCCCTGAGGCTGTGCAATGACAGCTCAAGGCGCTGTTACATCGCCACGGCCGAGGCCTTCGACGATGAGATGAGAAGCCGCATCAAGGCCCATCAGGACAGAAGGGCAGGGCAGTTCTTCACGGTGGAGGCCCCTGTGGAGCTCGGAAAGGCCATCTCAGATGTGTGTGCATCCGGAAGGGCGGATGTCATTCTGGTGGACTGCCTGACAGTCTGGACGGGTAACCTCCTTTACTATGAGAGACTCGAGGAGAAGGAGAGGCTTCTCTCCGCGCTCAAGGCCGCGACCTGTGATGTGATTCTTGTCACCAATGAGACCGGGATGGGCATTGTCCCTGACAACGCACTCTCCAGGCGCTTCCGTGATGAGGCGGGCTTTGTCAACCAGGCCGTGGCGGCAATTGCCGACTCAGTGACATTGATGGTCTGCGGGCTACCCATGTCCGTGAAGGGGATGCTATGAGAGATCACGGGATCGGACTGACACAGGCATTTAGGACACTGACCATCCTTCCTGCTCCCGGAAAGGATGCGAGAAAGGCTTCAACCCAGCTTTTCTTCTATCCTTTTGTAGGACTGATAATCGGGCTATTCGGTGGCCTGATAATGTGGATATGCTGCAGATTCATTAACATTTATGCAGTATCAAGCCTTGTTTTAGGAGTTCTTTGGACCTGCTGGATGGCCTTTGCCACACGTGGTTTCCACCTTGACGGACTGGGGGATACCGCAGACGGATTCGGAGGCGGGTGGACAAAGGAGAAGAGGCTTCAGATCATGAAGGACTCCCGCAGCGGAAGCTTCGGAGTCATAGCCATCTGTCTCTGCCTTGTCCTGAAAAGTGCTTCGGCATCCTATGTCCTGCTTTCCTCAAGGCTTCCGGTCCTTGTCTGGAGTGCTGTAGTCTCCAGGCTCTGCGTGGTGATCATGTGCTCATCCTGCTCCTATGCCAAGGATAGCGGTCTCTCCTACGATCTTGTCTCTGGAGCCGGATTCTCCCATGTGCTGTGTGCCCTTGTCCAGAGCGCCGCGTTCGGTCTTGCCCTTTATTGCTGCTCAGGTCTTCTTGAGGGCATCAGCATCACTTTGGCCGCCCTGCTCGCACCTGCCTGCGCCGCGGCTCTTTCCGCGTTTGTACTTGCCCTTGTCTCAAAGAGGAAGATAGGCGGAATCACCGGTGATGTCCTGGGAGCCTGCTGTGAGATCTCCGAGACAATGGCGCTTCTGAGCTTGGTTTTTCTCAAATAGGAAATAAAAACACAACTAAACCTGTTTTCCATCTTGACGGTTTCCCTTTTCATGTACATATTACATATGCGCTTTTTGTGCGTTACTTAGGACAGGAACAGGGGGGTTGGTCTTATGGATTATGAGATGACACCTTTCGAGAAAGAGATGGAGGAGAATCTCCTCACAATGCGTGACAATCTTCTGGCGAAGATTTCAAAATCCGACAATGATTTCAGGAACCTTGTCGGTTCCTCCGGTTCCGGAGACAGCGTAGACATCGCAAGTGACGACCTCGCATCAAAGAAGATGGAGGCGATCGGCCGCATCGATGCCGGCAAGCTCAATTCAATAAACCAGGCAATTGTAAGGATCAGGAACGGGAAGTACGGCGTGTGCGCCCTTTGCGGCAAGAAGATCCCGGAGGAGAGGCTGCGCGCAATCCCGTATGCTCTTCTCTGCATGCCCTGCAAGAGAAAGCAGGAGCACTGATACAACCAATAATCCATCCGTCATTTCCGCGATTCGCCTCAAAGCCGTACAGACAGTACTGTCTTCTCGTCTCATCGCGCCCTGCCGGCGAATTCTTGATTGCCGGGTATTAATCAGAAATTGAAATAAGATCTCTCGTCTGAGATGAGGGTGCTTTCCTCGTGACCCGGGTAGACTGTTGTCTCAGGGTCAAGCCTTAGAAGTCTCTTGAGGGACTGAATTATCTGATTCTCGTCTCCTCCCAGGTCGGTGCGTCCGTATGAGTGCCTGAAAAGAGTGTCCCCTGAGAACAGGACCTTGTCCTTTTCGCTATATAGGCAGATCGAACCGCTGGTGTGACCCGGTGTGTGGAGGACCGTGAACGGACCTATCTCATCACCGTCCTTCAGAAGGACATCCGGCTCCGGAAAGCCGTTGAAGGAATCAGACATCCCGTAACGGTAGAAAAAAGAACCCAGAGCACTTACTGCAATCTCTGCAATGTGCTCCGGGTCGTGATTCTCGTGTTCTCCGACTGCGATGACAGCATCCGGGAAGAGGCGCTTGAGTGCCTTGAGGGCACCGACGTGATCAAAGTGGCAGTGTGTGATGATAATGTGGGAGGGCTCCCTGTCCAGATGACCTGTTATGAACTGGGCGTCGTCGCCCGGGTCAATCACCGCACAGAACGGCCTTGAACCTTGTGCATTGTCCTCCACTATGTAGCAGTTGGTCTGTATGGGACCGACCTTCACACATCTGACTTTCATCTTACAGCTGCTCTTCCTTCTCCTTGCTGAAGTTCATCTTGACCTTGCGTCCCTTGTAGGTCTGTCCTGTGACAGCCTCAATGACTCCCTCTGTCTTGTCGTTGCGGATGTAGACGAAGGAATAGTTCTGCTTGTAGGCCACAGATACAATGTCTTCCGGGCTGAGCCCTGATTTCTCGCAGATGAAACTCACCATGTCGTGCGCGCTTCCCTTGCTGATCTTTCCGATGTTGATGTAGAAGGAAGTCGCATTCTCCAAAACCGGTTTGGCCTGAGCCTTTCTCTCCTGGTGTGCCGGCTTTGCCTGTGTTCTGCCATTTCTTGTTACGTAAAGATATGCCATAAGGTATCCGCGCATCATGAGGGGGACATTCTTCTTCATGATCTTCTTCATGTCCTCCAGCTCCTGCGGGTTGTTGTAGAGCTTCATCTCCTCAACAAGTTCCCTTATCTTCTGGCCCATTTCTTTATCGTTAATGGATTCGGCCATTTCATGCTCTCCTGTTAGCAATGATAATGACCGAAGTATACAATATTTCAAAAATAATTTGCAGTCGTTTGCAGACGATTATTCAAGTATATGTTATATTCTTTTATATGCCCAACCTGAACCTTGAGATAGACAATCAGAAGCGGGATATCGAGAGATCCCGGGCAGAACTCTCCCAGATGTATCTTGAGCTGGGTGAGGTGGCCGCAGCCTGGCACGATGCCATCAGCTATGCTCCCAGCCAGGACGCTTACGGGCGTCTTGTGAACCTGTGCGCCGAGAAGAACGATGTGGACACAAGGATCGATGCCCTAAAGACCGCAGTCAGCGAGATGTCCGCGGGCGACAGGCGCATAGAGCAGACCAAGATATCCATGAAGGAGCTGGACAAACGCTTCTCGGTCCTGATCTCATCCCTGGGTGCCGTGGCAATTGAGATCGACTCTGCCGGAAAGCTCCCGCAGAGACTCAAGAAGTGCCTTGAGCCCATGCGCGATTATGAGACAAGGCTCAATGACCTTGAGCAGAAATGCCAGAAGTACCGCTCAAAGGGACCTGCGCTCATGGCATCGGTCCTGGAGAAGAAGATCCAGAAGACACGTGAGGAGATTGACTCCGTGTTCGCAGAGACCGGAAAGCGGATCTACAACTCAGGTGATTTCCGTGAGGTCCCCGGCCAGAGGGCAAAGGCCATCCTGGATGAGATGGAGCAGATACGCTCTGCCAGGAAGAACTACAAGAACGACATCCTGGATCACAAGAACATGATTGACGAGGCCCAGGGCTCTCTTGTCAGCATGGGTGTCTACGGTGAGGAGAGCCGTAAGCTCCGTGAGCTTCAGGGCAAGCAGAACGAGCTTGCGGACAGGCTATCAGATGCCTACACAGAATACGGTCAGCGTCTTGCAGAGGGAATCCCTTACTGGATGGACAACCAGGCTCCGGAGGAGCTCAAGAAATGCTGCAACCAGATAATCAGGCAGACTTCCAGGATAGCCCAGCAGAACCTGAACCTTGAGCACCTTATGATGGAGAAGGACATCGAGATACACAACCTCAAGCTGTCCCAGCTCTCTGAGCAGATGAACCACCTCAACAGCCAGATCCAGGCCATCGAGAACCAGAAGGCCGAGCTGCAGCAGAGGGTGGATGCCGAGCTCAAGGCGATCTCGGACCTCAAGATGAAGCAGAGCGAGATAACATATAAAATGACACAATATGAATGAGACGATAGTCTAAAAGGAGCATGAATGGAGACTTTCATCACATTTCTTGAGAATATAGGCTTTCCTGCACTTACGGTGATAGTGGAGCTGGTGTTCGGTTACCTGATAATCAAGAACATCCTCAAGCAGCTCAAGGTTCTGCTGATAGCAAGCAAGATGGACAACTCACTGGTGAACTTCGTGGTGACGCTGATCAAGTTCGGCCTGATGCTTGGCCTGATACTTCTCTGCCTGTCCACGCTGAACATCCCCATCACCGGAATAGTGAGCGCCATCTCCGCCGCCACATTGGCCATAGGCCTTGCATTGAAGGACATCCTGAGCAGTGTGGCCAACGGAATAATGCTGGTGATCAACTGCCCCTTCAAGGAGGGCGATTATGTGGAGATCGGCTCGGTCTCCGGCTCAATCAAGGAGCTCAAGCTCCTGCACACCGTCCTTACAACGCCTGACAACAGGCAGGTCATGCTCCCGAACTCCCAGGTGTTCGCTACATCAATCACCAATTACTCTGTGAACAAGACAAGGAGGATGGAGTTCTCCATCAATGTGGACTATGACGAGGATCCCGAGAAAGTCAAGGCGATACTCCTAGAGGTCGCATCCAGTCATCCGATGGTCCTTCAGGAGCCAATGCCGATGTGCCACTACAATTACTCCAAGGACTCATCGATCTACTTCTTTGTGAGGGTCTGGGCCAAGAGCTCTGACTACTGGACGGTCAACTGGGACCTGAACGAGCAGTTCACAAGGACCCTGATGGAGAAGGGAGTGCAGATTCCGTTCCCGCAGGTCACAGTCAGCTACAGGAAGGAGGCGAAGAAATGATGAACGATTATCTGGTCAGAATATTTACATCCGAGAGCTTCCTCGCTTTCGTCGGGACTCTCCTGGTGATGGGCATCCTTTATCTGATAGTCAGGTTCTTCACATACCGCTCAGGCGTGAACGACCTCCTGAAGAAGGCGGACAAGAGGATCGTGCTTCTCAAGAAGTCGGTCCGCAAGGTCAGGGTCCTCTGCACCACACCTGGTGCGAAGAGGCTGCTGTTCTCGAATGTTGAGAACCTCAAGACCGTCATCAGCCGTCAGAAGAAGGCATCCAGGCTCCTGTGCGCATACCTTTTCGATGACCGTGATGACAGGGATGTCGCCGAGGCCAAGGCCATCATCGATGCGGTTCCCGACATCTGCCGCTCAGCCATAGTCAATGTCGCCGAGGATGGCGGAGAGAACCTCAACACCAAATTCGACAATCTCTCGACGGAGATCGAGAGGGCAAGGTCCCTGCTGCACAAGGCAAAGGCCATTGACAAGAAGAAGGAGCTTCTGCAGATCACATGAGAAGGACGCTCAAGTTTCTAAGCCTGGCCCTGCTGCTTATTGTCTGCGCCACGCCGCTCTTTGCCGGTGTGGCCGGAAGCATCCGGGGCATGAGAAGTGCCTCCACGGAGCATTTTGACATAATCTACAAGGATAAGAGCAGCGAGACGGCTGCTCTTCTTTATGACAACTGCGAGGACATTTACGCCTCTCTGGTCTCGTTCTTCGGAACTGACCCCAAGATCCATATCCCCGTTGTGGTCACATCCGAGTACAAGACGCTGAACGCCTACTACACGAACTACACTGCCAACCACATAGTGATGTTCGACACCGTCACCTCCGGCGGCAGCCTCTCCAACTTCCCGCAGACCATACTCTACGTGTTCAGGCATGAGCTGACCCATGCGTTCCAGTACAACATGAGGGGCCCGTTCATGAACGCCATGTCCAAGGTCTTCGGAGACATACTGGCCATCCAGCCGGTTTTCTACCTCTATCCGTCAATGACAGAGGGCGGTGCGGTGCTCTCAGAGAGCGTGGACGGCTACGGAAGGCTCAACAGCTCCTATGCCATGCAGATAGTCAGGCAGGCGAAGCTCGAGGGGCTGTTCCCCAACTGGTTCGAGGTCGCAGGTGCCCGTGACACATATCCGTCAGGGCTTCTGTACTACAACTTCGCCGCCGCCTTTTTGGAGTATCTTGCCATCACCTACGGCTACGATGCGGTGACAGAGGCCTATGTGGACTTCAAGGACATCCACCTGCTGTCCACACCCGGCTATGTCCTGAAAGGCAAGATCGGCAAATCAGTCAAGGAGGCCTGGAACGACTTCTATGAGTGGGTCCAGGTCCCTGAGACAGTAGTTGAGGCAGATGTGGTGCCCTCCAGGACCGGGACCGGACGCTACAGCGCCCTGCGCCTTTCTCCGGACAGGAGCATCTACGCCTATGACTCATCCACATGGAGCGTCCTCCGCTTCTCAGAGGACTTGGAGACATGTGATCAGATTCTGAGGCTTCCGACCAACGACCCGTTCTTGAGTATCTCATCTGACGCTAACATACTTCTGATTCCATATGTGACCGACTCTGTGGCAAGCGTCAGGCTCTATGATATCTCCGATCCTGCGAAAGGCGCATCACTTGTCCACAGGTTCCAGTCCCAGACCAGGGATTACCGGGGAGGCTGCTTTGTCAGCCTCAACGGAAAGGAGCATGTGCTTCTCTACGGCAACGAGGGGCAGAACACATACCTTGATCTTTACTCGCTTGATACATATGAGATTGTTGAGGGATATTCGCTTGAGCTGGGATACGGGGTGACGGCATTTGACATTGTGCCGCTTTCAGCAGGTGAGGCCGCCCTCATACTCAACTACAGCGCAACAGACAGCGTTGCCATCCTGACCCTTAATGATGACGGCATGAGTCTGAGGGTCCTTGATAATCCCCAGGGCCTTTCATTCTCATCCCTTACCGCAGGACGCGCCGGAGAATCGGCGGTACTGGGCTTGGCCTGGTATCCGGATGACGCAAAGGCACCGAACCTCGGACGCTACGGTGAGATCCGCATCACGGATTCAGGCTTTGAGATGCGCCTGTCTGACACGGATATCCTCGGAAGCGTGAACGGATGCCTTCGTTTAGATGACAAACTGGTCTTCCCGGTGCAGTACTTCGAGCGCTCCGACATAAGGACAGTCAGTGTCTCCGCCCTTGATTTCGGTGAACCTGTCCTTCTTGCAGAGAAAGAGCATTCAGATGTCTGGAAACCGGATAAAGCTGCGCTTTCTGCAGCTTCCAAGACCTATCATACCATTAAATACTTCTTTGACGGTATTCTTCTTCCCTTTGCATCCGTTGATTTCGGCTCCCGCTCAAACGCAGGTTTCGGCGTCACATGGATCACTACGGACCCGACTGAGACATACAGCCACAACATCTCGGCAGGCTACGCATCCGGGGATATACTGGCATCCTACACGTTCAGTTCAAGCAACCTCCCGGTTCCGTATTCAATCCAGCTCAATGCCGAGTACGGCACAGGGGCATCAGATGAGCCGACATCATTTCCAGAGGGTCTTCTTCTCGCAAGCGCGCAGATCTCAGCCTCCTACAGCATGGAGCTCAGGCATTCAGGAGAGAAGCTCGGCATAGCGGAGGCATTCAAGACCGCAATGGCCGCAAGTGCCGAAGGTGAGTTCTCCTTCGGATACGGAAACGCATTTGCTCTCGAATACAGCTTCGGCTTCAGGACGGGCACCAATCCCTATGACGCCTTCAACTTCTCGGCCAGGGCTTATCTTGACGACCTGATCCCGGGACTGACACTCTCAGTCAGGCTGCCGCGCCTAACCTGGTGGAGATGCTACGGTCCGAATATCACGAACCTTCCTGCGGTGTTCTCCTTCGGCGCATCATTTACCAATGATTACTCGGCTCTCAATCTCACCGGCTCTGCCAAGGTCGTCCTGTACAACCGCGAGATACAGTGGTCCCCGGCGTTCATGGGCCTGTACTTCCAGCGCTTTGTCCTGAGCGCAGGTTATTCGGTCTCCTACATCACAGGAGATGACAGGCTCTTCTCCCATAAGGCAGATGCCACCGCACTTTTCTACATGACACCGATAGTAGGAGCCTACCTGACCAGGCTTCAGGTCGGTCTGGGCGCGACAGTTGAGAAGAACCTCATGGCCCCCTGGGATGAGGGCTGGCAGTTCTCCGTGGCGTTCGGACTCAACTGATGTGAGATGCATATGTGCTTGATAAACACACATGCTTAACATATAATAAGCAATATGGGAGCGGATCACACATACATCGCAATTGACCTCAAGTCCTTCTACGCGTCTGCCGAGTGCAGGCGCCTGAAGCTTGATCCGCTTACGACCAATCTTGTGGTGGCGGACCAGACGCGCACGGACAAGACGATCTGCCTTGCCGTCTCTCCGTCTCTCAAGGCCTACGGCATACCCGGCCGTCCCAGGCTCTTTGAGGTGATCCAGGCCGTGCAGGCCATAAACCTGAGAAGGAAGCTCAACGCACCGGGAAGGCGCTTTCGGGACAAGTCCTACCATGCCCCCGAGCTTCAGGCCGACCCGTCACTTGAGCTTGACTTCGTGATTGCGCCGCCTCACATGGCCCACTATATGAATGTCAGCGCCAAGATCTATGACATATACCTGAACTATGTGGCCTCCGAGGACATCCATGTCTATTCAATTGATGAAGTATTCATAGACGTGACCCATTATCTTGGCACCTACCGCATGAGCGCCCATGAGCTTGCCATCAGGATGATCAGGGATGTCCTTAGGGAGACAGGCATTACCGCCACTGCAGGGATAGGGACGAACCTCTATCTTGCCAAGGTGGCCATGGACATAGTGGCCAAGCACATCCCGGCGGATAAGGACGGGGTGAGGATAGCCGAGCTTGATGAGATGAGCTACCGCAGGGAGCTCTGGACGCACACCCCGCTGACGGATTTCTGGCGTGTGGGACGCGGCTATGAGGAGAGGCTCTCCAGGCTGGGCATCCGCACAATGGGGGAAATAGCCAGGATGTCTCTGAAGCACGAGAGGGCCCTCTATGAGGCCTTCGGGGTGAATGCGGAGCTTCTGATAGACCATGCCTGGGGCTGGGAGCCATGCACAATGGCCCAGATAAAGGCCTATAAGCCTCAGAGCAACAGCCTGAGCTCCGGGCAGGTCCTTCCCGAGCCCTATGACAACGAGAAGGGGCTTCTGATAGTCAAGGAGATGGCGGACAGCCTTGCAATGGACCTCCTGGACAAAGGCCTTGTCACGAACTGCATATGCCTGGCCATAAACTATGACTCCAGATGCCCGGACAACTTTGACGGGCAGTTCGGCTTTGACTGGTACGGCCGCAAGGTTCCCAAGTCCGTCAACGGCGCAGTGCGTCTTGACGGCTACACTTCATCCGCTGCGGAGATACGCGCCGCCGCGGAGAAGATCTACCGCTCAATAACCGACAAGAGGCTCTTTGTCAGGCGACTCAACATCACCGCAGCGGATGTCGTTCTCTCAGGCTATGAGGACAAATGCTCCGAGCAGCTTGACCTATTCACCGATTATGAGGCACAGAAGGCAAAGAGGGAGGAGGCTGACAAGCGCCGTGACAAGGAGAAGCGCAACATGCTCGCGGCCATAGAGATCCGCAAGCGTTACGGCAAGAACGCCATTGTCAGGGGCATGGACATGGAGGAGGGTGCCACCGCTATGGAGCGCAACAACCAGATAGGAGGTCATAAGGCATGAACGACGACTACAGTGACATCATCAATCTGGAGCACCACAAGTCCGAGAACTATCCCTGGATGCCTGATGAGGACAGGGCAGCCCAGTTCGCGCCCTTTGCCGCCCTTGTCGGATTCAGTGACATAATACGCAGGACAGCCGAGCAGCATGAACGGAAGTTCGAGACCAGAAGCACCTCTGAGTTCGACTGAATCCAATCATTTTTAAAAAAATGAAACATTGTTCCATTTTTTGTTGACCATAACGTTTTCTCCATATAATATGAACACAGAACAGGAGGAAATCCATGGCAAACAAATATGTAACATTCGGAGAGATCATGCTCAGACTCAAGTCACCGGAGCATGAGAGATTTTTCCAGTCACCTCTTCTTGAGGCCACTTTCGGAGGCGGAGAGGCCAACGTGGCGGTCTCGCTGGCCACATTCGGAGAGAAGGCTGTCTTCATCACATCTTTACCACAGAATGCTATCGGAGAGGCCGCTTTGGCAGAGCTCAGGAAGCATAATGTCGATACTAGCTTCATAAATATGACCAAAGACGGAAGGATAGGTATCTACTATCTTGAGACCGGCGCCAACCAGAGACCGAGCCTTGTCGTCTATGACCGTGACGGAAGCTCCGTCGCCACCTCAAAGCCATCTGATTATGACTTTGCCGCAGCCATGGACAAGGCCACCTGGTTCCATGTCACCGGAATCACACCGGCTGTCAGCCAGAGCTGCGCGGACTGCGCACTTGAGGCAATGAAGGCCGCGAAGAAGGCCGGAGCCACGGTCTCGATCGACCTCAACTACCGCAAGAAGCTCTGGAAGTACGGAAAGAGCGCACCTGATGTCATGAGGGAGCTCACAAAGTACGCCGATGTGGTCATTGCCAACGAGGAGGACATCCAGAAGTGCCTCGGAATCGAGCTTGACCAGGACGTCACATCCGGAAGCCTGGACAAGGACGCATACAAGGCCCTCACAGACAAGGTTAAGAAGCAGTTCCCCAACGTGAGGCAGGTGGCTGTCACACTCAGGGAGTCCAAGAGCGCGGACCACAACGGCTGGTCGGCAGCCCTGAACGGCAAGAGTGGCTTCTACTTCTCACGCCACTATGAGATCACCGACATCATCGACAGGGTCGGCGGAGGAGACAGCTTCTCTGCAGGAATCATCTACGGTCTCTCAAACTATGACGACGAGCAGTATGCCCTGAACTTCGCTGTTGCTGCCTCTGCCCTGAAGCACACCATCCCCGGCGACTTCAACCTCACCAGAAAGAGCGAGGTCGAGGCACTGTGTAAGGGTGACGGCTCCGGCCGCGTCCAGATATAAGGAGATAAACATGTCAGAATACAACGACAAGCTTAGCAAGGTCATCGAGGGCGTGGGTGTTGTGCCCGTGATCGCCATCAATGACGCAAAGAAGGCAGTCCCACTGGCCAAGGCACTTCTGGCCGGAGGAATCCCGTGCATAGAGGTCACATTCAGGACAGCAGCCGCTGAGGATGCCATCAAGGCCATCCACAAGGAGGTCCCTGAGATGTATCTCGGAGCAGGAACCGTCATCTCAATCGCACAGGCTGAGAAGGCAATCGCAGCAGGAGCAAGGTTCATCGTCTCTCCGGGCCTTGACGAGAACATCGTCAGATGGTGCCAGGAGCGCGATATCGCGGTCTTCCCGGGAACATGCACCCCGACAGAGGTCCAGAAGGCTGTCTCACTCGGGCTGAGCGTCCTGAAGTTCTTCCCCTCCGAGGCCGCTGGCGGCGTGAACATGATCAAGAACATCTGCGGACCGTTCCCACAGGTCAGGTTCATGACAACAGGCGGAATCAGCATGGCCAACATCGCCCAGTACCAGGCATGCAAGCATGTCGTGGCCGTAGGCGGATCCTGGATGGCCAAATCAGATGCCATCGATGCCGAGAAATGGGACGAGATCACAGCCAAATGCAAAGAGGCTGTCTCCGCCATGAAGCGCTGAGGACCCTATGGAGCTCGGTGCGGTAGGAAGGGCGCTCTGCCTTCTTGAGGTCCTCTCAAGGTGCAAGTCCTCTAATCTAGAGACCCTGTCCAGGGAGACAGGGCTTCCCAAGGCCACGGCATTAAGGCTGCTATCAGCCCTTGTGGAGCACGGCTATGTCAGCCGCGACAGCTCGGACCGCTACAGCCTGACGCTGAGGATGTTCACCGTGGGCTCCAGGGCCCTGAAGAACGTCGAGTTCCTGGAGGTTGCAAGCCCTGTGGCTGGACAGCTCAGGGACAAGACAGGGGAGACCGTGCACATAGGGATCCTTGAGGGAAACCGCGCTGTCTACGTGCTGAAGCGTGAGAGCCTTTACACCATCAGGATGAACTCCAGGGTAGGAAAGAGCATACCGCTTCACTGCTCGGCCATAGGCAAGTGTCTTCTTGCGGCCCAGGGGGATGAGGCGGTAGAGGCCTACATCCGCGAGGAGGGCCTCAAGTGCTACACCCCAAAGACAATCTGCGATCCCGATGCCTTCAGGCGCGAGATCGCCAAGGTCCGGCAGCAGGGCTATGCCTTTGATGATGAGGAGCATGAGACAGGGATCTTCTGCGTGGCTGCCCCGGTGCGAGACACCTACGGGGACACCGTGGCTGCCATGAGCATGTCCACCCCTACATTCAGACTTGACAGGTCGAATATTGACGTTATTGTGAAAGAAGTGTGCGCCAGTTGTGACGAGATATCTGTTACACTTGGGTACATCGACAAATAAAAACAGGAGATGAGAGCAATGAACAACTACATTGAGGAGCAGTTCTCTTTGAAGGGAAGACTCGCATGGGTCACAGGTGCGGTCTACGGAATCGGATTCGCAATCGCCTCTGCCTACGCAAAGGCAGGCTGCAGCATTGCCATAAACACAAACAACCCCGAGCATCTTGAGAAGGGCCTTCAGGCCTACAAGGATGCCGGAATCACCGACGTCAGGGGATACCTGAGCGACGTCACCAACGAGGATGAGGTCAAGGCCACAGTCGCCGCGATCGAGAAGGACTTCGGCAGGAAGATCGACATCCTGGTCAACAACGCCGGAATCATCAAGCGCATCCCTATGATCGAGATGTCCGCAGAGGACTTCCGCAAGGTCATTGACATTGACCTCAACGGACCGTTCATCTGCTCCAAGGCAGTCATTCCCGGCATGATCGAGATGGGCCACGGAAAGATCATCAACATCTGCTCCATGATGAGCGAGCTCGGCCGTGAGACAGTCAGCGCATACGCCGCGGCCAAGGGCGGCCTGAAGATGCTCACCCGCAACATCTGCTCAGAGTACGGCGAGCACAACATCCAGTGCAACGGAATAGGACCCGGCTACATCGCCACCCCGCAGACAGCCCCTCTCAGGGAGAGACAGCCCGACGGCTCAAGGCATCCGTTCGACCAGTTCATCGTCGCAAAGACACCGGCAGCCAGATGGGGCACACCGGAGGACCTCATGGGTCCCGCGCTGTTCCTCGCATCCAAGGCCAGCGACTTCGTCAACGGACACATCCTCTATGTCGATGGCGGAATCCTCGCCTACATCGGCAAGCAGCCATAATCTGATCATAGATCCGCAAAACAACAGTTTTCCGCCAGGAACCCACTGGGTTCAGGCGGAAAGTTTTTGTTCTCTTCCGCTGAAACCCTTTTTCAGCAAAATCAGGAGTCCTTACAATGAGATATCTGTCATATGTGCATGAGAACACAAGAAAATACGGGATCCTCTCAGGGGATGACGTCTATCAGATCAAGGACCGCGAGGCCGACCTTGACGGCTACATCCTCGCAGGCAGGATGCAGTCAGAGGAGGAGATCACCTCAGCCTCAAAGCCGGTATCCCTCAAAGAAGTGAGCCTTCTCAGCCCTTTCACCAGGGACATGAACATGCTCTGCGTGGGACTGAACTACTGGAGCCATGCAGATGAGTTCAGCCGCTCTATGCAGACCTCTGTGCAGAATGACGAGTCAATCTACTTCATCAAGCGCACGCATGACTGCCTGGGCGACGGCCAGAGTCTCAGAAGCCGCCTTGACCTTGACCCCCAGTGCGACTATGAGACAGAGCTTGGCGTGATCCTCTCCAGGGAGCTTCCCCCAGGAAGCCAGATAGATGAGTCGGTGATCTTCGGCTTCACCATCATCAACGACTACACCTCCCGGCTGTTCCAGAAGCGCTACAAGCAGTGGTCACTAGGAAAGAGCATCGACACCTACTGCGCCATGGGCCCCGTGATCGCGACATTAGACGAGTTTGAGAATCCTTTTGACCTTGCCATCAGAGGCTACAAGAACAACATCCTTGTCCAGGATTCCAGGACCTCCCTTCTCAGGCGCGGCATCCTTGATGTCATCCGTGACCTGAACCAGGGCATGACGCTCCACCACTGCGATGTCATTGCCACCGGCACCCCCGCCGGCGTTGCGGTAGGGAAGAACGATCCCGATGCCTTCCTCAAGCCGGGCGACATCTTCCGCTGCGAGATTGAAGGTCTTGGCAAGCTGGAGAACCCCGTTGTCTGACGATTGACGGAAACCATGCGCTGTGATAATTTACTTCAGTGCGCCGGAGTGGCGGAATGGTAGACGCGATAGACTCAAAATCTGTTATCCGCAAGGGTGTTCGGGTTCAAGTCCCGTCTCCGGTAAACAGAACAGGACAGGTCAAAAACCTGTCCTGTTTTTGTCTCTACTCCCGTCTCAGGTAAGCCCTCCGTCAAAAAGTTCAAAAAAAACGGCCAACTAAACAATGTTTAGGCTGAACTCTTCAAATTTTAAGGCCATCTAAACAATGTTTAGTTTGAACTTTTCATCAAGCCAGCGGAAAAAGAAGAGTTTTTGAAACAGATGTTTATGTCAGACAAGTCCAAGGTATTGGATGAGAGCCTTCTGAGTCACTGCAGAGACATTGATTTTCTCATTTGTCGCCATGTCATCAAGCCACTCCGGCAAAGTGATATTGCGTCTTACATATTTGCTTTTATTCTTTCTTCTATAGAAATCAACATCAATATCGACTAATGAGACAAATGACTTTCCCGCGTCTTTGAAAACAGTTGTCTCAGGTTTGATATCATCAATCTCACTTGCTTTCGGATACTCTGAAGCTGTTTTGTTGAAAAGCGCATTTCCTATATAGTCTTTTGCCATAGAAATAGCGTTTGCCAGACCGTAACCTTCAGTCATGCCATTCAGATCTGGAATAAAAACAAGGACAGTGTCTTTCTCATCCTTTGTCTCAGTAAAGATGACCGGATATATCAGCATATTGCGTCTCCTCACAGATCCCATTTCCGTATTATAGCCTTTGCAAGGTATTCATTGACCTCACTATGCCGTGGAATCTGCTCCTCCTCATTTCCTCTCTTGAAAACATCATGGTTCCCTCCATGCCTGTCAAAGACAAATCCCTTAGCTTGTAGTTTTCTTATCAATTCTTTGCGTTTCATCTAAATTATACACATCCTATACACACTGTCAAGGTTATTCATATTCCTGAGAGACGGCCTTCATTTATTATAGCTTAATGTACTATAAGTTATAATTCAATAAGTATTTCTTTTATTTGTGATTCATAAGTTGCTTAATTACAACTAGTTATAAGTAACAATCTATAAACCTGAATCAGTTGATAATATCACTGTACAGTGATATCCTTATATCGTGATTTTTTACGGTTTGGATGCATTTCCATATGCTGGATATTTGGGAAACACAGGAATTCAGAAAATAAAACCGTTGGAGTGAGAAATGAGTGAATACGTATTTCACATTTTAAGAAGCTTGAGTACAACCAAGGATCTTAGGTTGATAGCACAGTTCGATGATGGAACAGTTAAGTCATATGATGTCTCAAAACTGATGAAAAGAAGCAAATACTTCACTGTTTTTGAGGAAAAGCCATCACTTTTCTCAAAGGCTAAGATAGATGTCGGTGGTTATGGTGTAATATGGAATGAGTCTCTCGATCTGTCTGCAAACGAGATTTGGGCAAACGGAGAGACAGTAAAGAACAGCTTCAACGGACTGATGGCGTTCAGCGATGCATCCAGGATCTGGAACCTCAATGAGAGCACGTTGAGAAAGGCACTTGTCTATGGAAAGATCAAAGCCGGTATTGACTGCTGCAAATACGGGAAACAGTGGGTCATTACCACTGAAGCAATGTGCAGGGAATACGGGATTCCAAAACAGAAGAGCACAGAATCGGATTCTTTCAGCTGGGATAACTTGGCAGCTGCTGAGGAAGCTCCGGAGTATAACCAACAATAAAACTGAGAGACAG
>JAEEGK010010294.1_pt1 | contig 21598 bp, 20 predicted proteins | sample 8958771 | NCBI WGS metagenome assembly JAEEGK01 (sample SAMN16246547, study PRJNA631951) | gut metagenome | biome: gut microbiome; feature: rumen; material: SC-attached | host: Bos | place: Iran: Karaj | collected 2018-10 | reverse complement strand
GTGATGGTATTGTTGGCGTCGTCAGCGGTGACGACGGCCTCGAACTCCAGGAAGTTCTGGGGGGTGGTGGAGCCGTCGGGGCCCTTTTCGCGGACATAGTCCAGGGCTTCCTTGACCTTGGTGGCGGTCATGTCCACGCCGTTACTGAACTTGATGCCGCTCTTGAGCTTGATGGTCCAGGTCAGGTGGTCGTCGGAGCTGGTGATGCTCTCGGCCAGGCAGGGGATGGGCTGGCTGTTGTCGTCAAACTCAAAGAGGCTCTCGGAGATGCCGTAACGCATGCAGTTCCAGGCGCAGTTGGTCTGCATCCAGGGAGCGATCATGCCGTCGGAATACATCTGGCAGCCGAAGGTGAGGGTCTTCTCGGCCGCGGGCTTGGCGCCGCCGTCGGACTTGCCGGAATTGTCGGGGTTGGCAGGCGTGGTGCCGCCATCAGTTTTCCCGCTGCAGCCCGCCATCAGGGCGGCCAGCATCAGGACGCAGAGGATAAGTGCGAGGATGCGTTTCATTTCTTTTTCCTTCCTTCTTTTTGTGTCGATATCTGAATCAAGGAACGCGCAACAACAGCGGGCGCCGGGAACGGGGAGTGCCGCGGGAAACAAAAAAGCAGCACCGGGCATTCTTCCGGCACGCCTTTGGGTGCTCCGCAGGGCTCTGCGGAACGGTACGGAAAAGCAAAGGCGCGCGCAGGAAGACTGCGCGGTGCTGCTCAGAAACAAAAAACCGCTCCCGCAAAAATGCGGCAGCAGTCCGTTTTCAGCAGCCTGAATGTGGGACAAACCCGCACGATACCGGTGCGGCTTTGTCCGGGCGCCCTTGCTCCAAAGGTCCGTGGAGGGGTGCAAACGCTTTGCAGGCAAGTCTTCTGGCTTATGGGTCATCACCTAGGCCGTCTTCCCAGCCCGTCGGGCCAGTGACAATGGTGGCTTCGGCTCGCCAAATACAGCGGCGGCTCCGTGCGGGATTCTCACCCGCTTCCTTATTCAGCCTCCCCCTTGAGGGAGGTCACCTGCGGCGCTATTCACTTATTTCGATGCATATAATAACAAGAATGAATACGGAAATCAAGAGGGAATTGCATTTCGCTAACCGGGAAACCCCCGATTTTGCGGATCCCGCCGGGATTCAGGCTTCCTCCGCCTTCCGGGCATGGGCGACGAACAGCTCCCGCACCTCCGGATATTCCCCCAGCCCCTTCAGGACGCACTCCGTTTTCGTCCCCAGGGCTTCCAGCTGGGATTTCCAGGAATCCTCCTCGTCCCCCGCCATGTCGTTCACGGCGTGGTCCCCGGCCACGATCATCAGAGGCGCCAGGTAGGTCTTCCGGGGCTTCCGGCTGCGCACCAGCTCCAGGGCGGGCCCGATGCCGGGCTCGAATTCCACGGTGCCCACGGTAAAATTCTCTTTTCCGTCCCGGCGGAAAGCTTCCGTCAGCTTCCCATAGGGATAGAAGTCCGCACCCTCGCTGCCGTGGCCCATGAGCACCAGGGCTTCGTCGCTGCCCACGGCGGCGAAATGGGCCTCCATGGCGCGGGCCAGGGCGTCCAGGTCCGCCTGGTTTTCCACCAGCACAGCCCCCAGCTTCAGGCTTCCGAAGCGGCCCTTCCACTTCTCCAGGGTCTCCGCCGCGAGGCGCATCTCATAGCCTGCCTGCAGGAAGGTGGGCTGCACCAGCAGGTCCGTCACCCCGTCCCTTTCCATCCGCGCCAGGGCTTCCTCCAGGTTGTCCCGCGTCTCCTTCCCCAGCTTTTTCAGCTTCCTGAGGATCATGCCGCTGGTCCAGGCCGTGTAGAGCTTCCGTTCCGGGAAGGCCGCCGCCAGCTCCTTTTCGATGGCTTCGATGGTCTTTTTCGCCGTTTCCTCGTAGGCGGTGCCGAAGCTGACCGCCAGGATCGCTTTGCTCATGCGATTTCCTCCTTTGCTTATATTTTTATTTCGGTCAGGGTTTCACATAGCAATGCACCCCGTCCGGGGTCTCGTAGAAGCAGGGGGTGACGCCGAAGGTCCTGCGCATTTCACTGCTCTCCAGCACCTCCCTGGCGCCCCCCGACGCCCGCACCAAGCCCTCCCCCAGGAGGACGACGTGGTCGGCGCAGTGGAGGATCAGCTCGAAATCATGGAGGATCATCACCACCGTCTTGCCGAGCTCCGTCATGGCGCGGGCCCTGGCCAGCAGCTCATACTGGTTGCGGATATCCAGGAAATTGGTGGGCTCGTCCAGCACGATCACGTCCGTGTCCTGGGCCAGGGCCATGGCCATATAGGCCTTCTGCCGCTGGCCGCCGGAGAGGCTCTCCAGCTTGCGGTCCGCCAGGTCCTCCAGCTCCAGCCACTTCAGGGCCTCCCGCACGTGGGCGTGGTCCTCCTTCCGGTAGCGGCGGGGATAGCTGAGATAGGGGAAGCGCCCGTGCATCACCAGGCGGTAGACCGTGATATCCGGCACATTGCGGCTCTGGGGCACATAGGCCACGCGGCGGGCCAGCTCGCTCTGGGAGAGGGAACCCAGGGGCGTCCCCTCGATGAGGATGGTGCCCTTCACCTCCGGCACCAGGCGCAGCAGGGCCTTGACCGTGGTGCTCTTGCCGCAGCCGTTGGGCCCGCAGAGGACGGATATCTTCCCCTTGGGGAAACGGGCGTCGATGCCGTGGAGGATCTCCGCCCCGTCGTAGGAGGCGTACAGCCCTTTCAGCTCAATCACTGGAGTGCGACCCCCTTTTCTTGATCAGCAGCCAGACGAAGAAGGGCCCGCCCAGGAAGCTGAGCAGGATGCCGGTGGGCAGCTCGTAGGGCGCGAAAATGAGGCGGGAAATGAGGTCGCAGAGGGTCACGAACCCGGCGCCGGCGATGGCGCAGAAGGGGATGAGCCTGCCGCTCTCCCCGCCGATCAGCTTCCGGGCGATGTGGGGAACGATCAGGCCCACAAAGCCCAGCAGCCCCGCGAAGCTGACGCTGGCCCCCGCCAGGAGGGCCGCCAGGGTCAGCAGCAGATTCCGGGTGGGGGCGACCCGCATGCCCAAAGAGTGGGCGGTGTCGTCCCCCAGGCTCAGGAGCTCCAATTCATTGGTCAGGGTGCAGGCGGCGGTGATCGCCAGGAGGATCAGGATCCCCGCAGGCAGCAGCCGCGCCTGGTTCACCGCATGGAAGCCGCCCACCCGGAAATCCTGGCTGGCCAGGGCCGCGTCCGGCACCATCGTCCGGATGGTCTCGGTCACGGCGTTGAGGCAGGCGGTGACGGCCACGCCCGCCAGCACCACGGTGGTGCGGGAGGCGCGGCTCTTGCGGGCGGTGATCACCACCAGGAAGGTCGCGCAGAGGGCTCCGGCAAAGGCGGCCCCTGCCACCAGCCACCCGGCATAGACGCCCAGGGCGCAGCAAACGGCCACGGCCAGGCCCGCCCCGGCATTGATGCCGATGATGCTGGGCGAGGCCAGGGAATTGTTCAGCACCTTCTGGATGACCGCGCCGGAGACCGCCAGGCCCGCCCCGGCCAGGATGCAGGCCGCGGTACGGGGGATGCGGGCATACCAGAGGATGCGGGCCGCGGCGCTGGCGTCCGGGCCGCTGAGCAGCGCCGTCCACAGCTTTTGCAGAGACAGCCCCGCCGCGCCGAGGCACAGCGAGGCCAAGGCGCTGGCAAAAAGGAAAAGGGATGCGAGAAAGAACGGAAGCGCCCTGCGTTTAGTCGTTGTAGAGGATGGCCTCAAGTTCGGCATAAGCAGTCCCCCAGCGGTTGTTGGGTTTGAAGTGGAAGAGGCTTCGCTCCATCATGTGGACGCGCCCCTCCTTCACGGCGGTCAGGCCCGCCCAGGCGGGGTTATCCGTCAGCGCCTCCTTCAGCGTCTTTTCCGCGCCGGCGCTGTCATTTCCCTGCTGCACGATGAAAATGTACTCCGGATCCGCCTCGATGATGCGCTCGATGCTCAGATCCTCCAGCAGCTCGCTGCCGTCGGCGATGTTCACGCAGCCCAGGTCGGCCAGCATCAGCCCCAGCACGGTGCCCGTGCTTCCCTTGGCGTGGATGCCGGAGGCGGCGGTGCGCAGCAGCAGCACCTTGGGCGCGCCCTTGGCCGCCCTGGCTTCCTCCGCGGCGGCCACGGCGGCCTCCACCTCTTTTTGGACCGCCAGGCCGTTTAGCTCATACAGGTCTTCCCTGCCCGTGATCTCGCAGCAGGTTTTCAGCATCCGCAGATAGTCCTCGAAGCCGTTGACCTCGAAGAACAGCGCCGGTATTTTGGCCTGCTCCAGCGTGTCCTTCAGCTCCACATGGCTCTTGGTGTTGGCGCTGGCGATGACCAGGTCGGCTTCGGAGGCAAACAGCAGTTCCATGCTCACTTCCGTATATTTGCCGAGGTTCTGGACCTCCGGGCCCAGGTCGAGATGGAAGTCGTCCCAGGCGTCCCGCACGGTGGCGGACATCTCCCCTCCTGCCAGCAGCCAGGTCTCCGCAAAGCTGGCGATGAGGACGGCGACGCGCTGGGGCGGCGCCTCCAGGGTCACTTCCCTGCCCATGTCGTCCGTGACCGTCAGGGGCCAGACGGCGGCGGGTTCTTCGGTGGGCGCGGGCACTTCAGTAGGCGCGGGCGCTTCGGTGGGCGCGGGCGCTTCGGTGGGGGCCGCCGTGGGGGCGGGCGTGGGCGCAGGGGTGCTGGGCGCGGGGCCGTTCCCGGCGGAGCAGGCGCACAGGATCACCAGGCTCAGGATCAGAGCGGACAGTATCAGTTTTTTCACGGGTGGATCTCCTCCATTTCACGGATGATGGAATCAAGCTCCCCTTCGTTGAGGGGGCGGGAAAGGGCAAGCATTTCGCCAAGGCAGCGGTGCAGGAAATCGCTGCGCAGCTTCTGGTCGGTAAATTCGGCGCGGGAACGGGGCCGCAGGGCGGCCATGGCGTCCAGGATGGCGTCCATTCCCTCCGGCAGCTGCTGTGCCAGGGCGTCCCGCAGGTGGGTGCTGACGATGGGGCTGGCCCCCAGGGTGGAGACGGCCAGCACCGTCCTGCCCCGGCGGAACACCGCGGGAAAGACCGCGCTGCCGTCCTCGGTGCTGCAGGCGCTGTTGAAGGGGACGCGCCTTTCCCGGCAGGCGGCGGAGAGCATGCGCCGGGCTTCCTCGCTCCCCGTGGCGTCCACCACCAGCGTTTTCCCCTCCACGTCCTCCGGACAGGCCTTCCGCCGCAGCAGCGTCACCGGCAGCCCCTCCAGCGCCGGGCCGGGGTCCGGCTCGGCCACCGTGACCGCCGCGCCGCAGTCCAGCAGCGTCTTTATCTTGCGCAGCCCCAGGGCGCCGCCCCCGGCCACCAGGCAGGGCGCGCCGGAAAGCTCCAGCAGGATGGGAAAAAAAGACATGGCGGGCCTCCTAGGCGATTTTTGACGATTCTAAAAGAAAACGCCGGAGAAGTCAAGTGACATAAGCTTGGAAAGCAGCGCGAGTTGATGTACAATAGGTTAAGCAGACGTATATGGTTTGTATACAACCGGGACGGGCATTTATCCCGTTTTCAACAATGATTGGAGGTATCCCCATGACCGTGGTGAACAATCCGAACATGAAGACCGTCAGGGACAAAAAGCTGGTGGTGGGGGCCGACTTTGCGGGCTTCCCGCTGAAGGAGGCCGTCTGCGCCCACCTCCGGGCCAGAGGCTGGGAGATCGAGGACCTGGGCGTCCGCAGCGAGACGGACAACGACCCGGACAACATGTTCCACCGGGTGGGCCTGCGGGTGGGCGCGAAGATCGCTGAGGGGGAATACGAGCGGGCCCTCATCTTCTGCGGCACCGGCATGGGCATCCACATCGCTGCCTCGAAGTGCCCCCATGTCCACGCGGCGGTGGTGGAATCCGTACCCGCGGGGCTGAGGTGCATCACCGGCAACAACTGCAACGTGCTGGCCATGGGCGCCTTCTACGTCTCCCCCCAGATGGGCATCGAGATCGCGGAGGCCTTTCTGTCCAACGACTTCGGCTCCGGCTACGAATGGTGGCCCAATTTCTACGAATACCACAAGCTGGCATTTGAGGAGCTCGAGGCCTTCGACTACGCCGAATTCAAGGCGAGCGGCTTCAAGCTCCGGCACCTCTACGACGTGGACCTGCCGGACCTGATGAACACGGATAACCCGGCCTTCAAGGCCTGAGGAGGGACAAACCATGCCCATTCTAGCAGCCTTCATGGTGCCCCATCCGCCTCTGATCGTGCCCCAGGTGGGGCGGGGCGGCGAAAGGGAGATCGAGGAGACCGCCGAAGCTTATACCCGCGTGGCGCGGGAGATCGCCGCCCTGCAGCCGGACACCATCATCATTTCCAGCCCCCACGCCGTCATGTATTCCGACTGGTTCCACATCTCCCCCGGCAGGAAGGCCCAGGGCTCCTTCGCCTCCTTCCGGGCACCGGAAGTGCGCTTCCGGGAGGAATACGACGCGGAGCTGGCGGAGACCGTGGAAAAGCTGGCGGCCCAGGAGGGCTTCCCCGCCGGGACCCTGGGGGAAAAGGACAAGGCCCTGGACCACGGGGTCATGGTGCCCCTCTGGTTTACCCGCAAGTTCTGGCAGGGCTATAAGCTCCTGCGCATCGGCCTCAGCGCCCTGCCCCTGACGGAGCATTACGCCCTGGGGCAGTTCGTGAGCCTGGCGGTGAACATGCTGGGGCGGCGGGCGGTGTGGATCGCCAGCGGGGACCTGAGCCACAAGCTCCAGCCCCACGGGCCCTATGGCTTCGCGCCGGAGGGGCCGCAGTACGACGCGCGCATCATGGACGTGTGCTCCCGCGCCGCCTTCGGGGAGCTCTTCGACTTTTCCGAGGAATTCTGCGAGAAGGCGGCGGAATGCGGCCACCGCTCCTTCGTCATGATGGCCGGGGCCCTGGACGGGCTGGCGGTGGAGGCGACCGCGCTGAGCCACCAGGACGTCACCGGCGTGGGCTACGGCGTCTGCACCTTCTACCCCACCGGCGTGGATGAAAGCCGCCATTTCCTGCGAGCGCAGCTGCTAAAGCAGGCGGCCCAGGCGGAGGCTAAACGCAGCGCCCAGGACCCCTGGGTGCAGCTGGCCAGAGCCAGCCTGGAGGCCTGGGTGCGCCGGGGGATCGCCATCTCCCTGCCGGAGGGACTGCCCAGGGAGCTGACGGACAGCCGGGCCGGGGCCTTCGTCTCCGTCCACAGGCAGGGACGGCTGCGGGGCTGCATCGGCACCATCGCCCCCACCTGCGCCTGCCTGGGGGAGGAGATCATCCAAAACGCCATCAGCGCCGCCAGCCGGGACCCCCGCTTCGAACCCATCCGTCCGGACGAGCTGGACCTGCTGGAGATCAGCGTGGACGTTCTGGGCGAGCCGGAGGACATCGCTTCCGAAGCGGAGCTGGACGTGAAGCGCTACGGCGTGATCGTGACCCGCGGAGGGCGGCGGGGCCTGCTGCTGCCGGACCTGGAGGGGGTGGACACCCCCGCCCAGCAGGTGGCCATCGCCCGGCAGAAGGCGGGCATCGCCGCCGGGGAGCCGGTGAAGCTCCAGCGCTTTGAAGTCGTGCGGCATTATTGAGGTTACAGACATGGCAAAATGCGGCGTTTGCTTCCGCCACTGTGAGATCCCGGAGGGAGGCGCGGGCTTCTGTTTCGCCCGCGGCTGCCGGGAAGGGCGGATCGTGCCCCTGAACTACGGCCTTCTCACCGCCCTGGCCCTGGACCCCATCGAGAAAAAGCCCCTTATGCGCTTCCGCCCCGGCAGCAGGATCCTCTCCCTGGGGAGCTATGGCTGCAACCTCCGCTGCCCCTTCTGCCAGAACCACGAGATCAGCTGGTCGGCGGAGGCCGCTTCCTGGGGGGAGCGGGCCCGGCGGGCGACGCCGGAGGCCCTGGTGGAGGCGGCCCTGGACTGCATGAGCCGGGGGAACATCGGCCTGGCCTTCACCTACAACGAGCCCCTCATCGGCTGGGAATTCGTCCGGGACACGGCGAAGCTCAGTCATGAAGCGGGGCTAGTAAACGTCCTGGTCACCAACGGCACGGCGGAAATCGGTGTGCTGGAGGAGCTGGGGCCCTTCATCGACGCCATGAACATCGACCTGAAGGGCTTCACCGAGGGGTACTACCGGCGGGTGCTGGGGGGCGACCTGGAGATGGTGAAGGCCTTTATCCAGAGGGCGGTGCAGCTCTGCCACGTGGAGCTCACCACCCTGATCGTGCCGGGGGAGAACGACGGCCCGGAGGAGATGCGCACCCTCACTGCCTGGGTATCGGCGCTGCGGGACGGGGATGGCAGGCCCATCGGGGACAGCGTCCCCCTCCACGTCTCCCGCTTCTTCCCCCGCTTCCGCATGACGGACCGGGCCGCCACCCCCGTAAAGACCGTCTACGCCCTGGCGGAGGTCGCAAGGGAAAGGCTCAGATACGTCTATACCGGCAATTGCTGAAGGAGGCGCAAAATGAATAAGCTGCTCATCGTCATCGACATGCAAAAGGATTTCATCGACGGGGCCCTGGGGACGCCGGAGGCGGCGGCCATCGTGCCCAAGGTGCGGGAGAAGATTCTCTCTTATCCGCCGGAAATGGTCTACGCCACCATGGACACCCACAGCGAGGACTATCTCTCCACCCAGGAGGGGCGGCGCCTGCCCGTCGTCCACTGCGTCCGGGGCACGGAGGGCTGGGCCCTGGAGGCGTCGCTGGCCCCCCTCATCCCCTCTGCGCACATCTTTGAAAAGCCTTCCTTCGGCAGCGTCGCCCTGGCCCAGGCCATGGCCGCTCTGCCGGAAACGGAGGAAATCGAGCTTGTGGGCGTCTGTACGGACATCTGCGTGGTGTCCAACGCCTTGCTGTTAAAGGCATACCTGCCGGAAGTGAAGCTTTCGGTGGACGCGGGCTGCTGTGCCGGTGTCACCCCGGAAAAGCACCAGGCCGCCCTGGAGACCCTCCGCTCCTGCCAGGTGGAGGTCTTTTGAGGTTCTCTCACAAAAGCGGTTCCCCGCGGCGAATGCCGCGGGGAACCTTTATCGACTAATCGCAGCGGGACGGACGCCGGATCGGTCTTCCTGTTCATCAGGCCGTGGGACGCTTCTCCGGGTGCTTCCCGTAGTAGTCCTCCAGGGCTGACTGGATGGCCTCCTCCGCCAGGACAGAGCAGTGCATCTTGTAGGCGGGCAGCCCGTCCAGGGCTTCCGCCACGGCCTTGTTGGTGAGCTTGGCCACCTCCCCCAGGGGCTTGCCGATGATGAGCTCCGTGGCCATGGAGCTGGAGGCGATGGCGCTGCCGCAGCCGAAGGTCTCGAACTTCGCGTCCACCACCGTGTCCCCCTCGATCTTCAGGTACATCTTCATGATATCGCCGCACTTGGCGTTGCCCACCTCGCCGACGCCGTCGGCGTCCTCGATGACGCCCACGTTCCGGGGATGGCGGAAATGCTCCATGACTTTTTCGCTGTAGAGTGCCATTTTATTCCCTCCTTACAGGATAAACTGCGATTTGCCGCTCTGCAGGTCCCGCCAGATGGGGGAAAAGCCCCGCAGATATTCCACGACTTCCTTCACATTTTGGATAAGATAGTCCACCTGCTCCTCCGTAGCGTCCTCCCCCAGGGTCAGGCGCAGGGAACCGTGGGCCACGTCGTGCACCCGGCCGATGGCCAGCAGCACGTGGCTGGGGTCCAGGGAACCGGAGGTGCAGGCGCTGCCGGAGGAGGCGCAGATGCCCCGGTCGTCCAGCAGGAGCAGCAGGGATTCCCCCTCGATGCCCTCAAAGCAGAAATTCACGTTGCCCGGCAGCCGCTTCACCGCGTCCCCGTTGAGGGCGCTGTGGGGGATCTCCCCCAGGCCCGCGATCAGCTTGTCCCGCAGGGGCCGCAGATGGGCGTCGTTGGCGGCCATGGCCCCGGCGGCCTCCTTCAGCGCGGCGGCCATGCCCACGGCGGAGGCAACGTTTTCCGTACCGGCCCTTTTGCCCCCCTCCTGGGCGCCGCCCTCGATGAGGTTTACAAGGCGGATGCCCTTCCGGGCATAGAGGAAGCCGATGCCCTTGGGCCCATGGAACTTGTGGGCGGAGGCGGAGAGCATGTCGATATTCTGGGCGACCACGTCGATGGGCAGGTGCCCCACCGCCTGCACCGCGTCGGTGTGGAAGGTGACGCCCCTTTCCCGGCACAGGGCCCCGATCTCCCCGATGGGCTGGACGGTGCCGATCTCGTTGTTGGCATACATGACGGACACCAGGCAGGTCTCCGGCGTGATGGCCGCGGCCACCTCCTCCACCCTCACCAGGCCGTCCTCATGGACGGGGAGCAGGGTCACCCGGAAGCCCTCTTCCTCCAGGCGCTTCAGGGTGTGGAGGATGGCGTGGTGCTCAAAGGCCGTGGAGATGATGTGGGTCTTCCCCGCCTTCTTCCCCGCTTTGGCGGCGCTGCGGAGGGCATGGTTGTCCGCCTCGCTGCCGCCGGAGGTGATGGTGATCTCCCCCGGCTGGGCGCCGATCACCGCGGCGATCTCCGCCCTGGCCTTTTCCAGGATCTCCTTGGCCTCCTGCCCCAGTGTGTAGAGGCTGGAGGGGTTGCCGTACTGCTCCTCCAGACAGGGCAGCATGGCCTCTATGGCGGCGCGGCTCATCTTCGTGGTGGCCGCGTTGTCTGCGTATATCTTCACCGTCCGAATCTCCTCTCGTGATTTACTCAAACTATAATCCTATTCACCTACTATGTCAATAGGTATTTTGTGAATTTTCTCCTTGATTTCCTATTTACCCTGCGGTATAATAGGTCGATCTTGAAAGGCGGTGGGAAAATGATCTCAACAAAAGGGCGCTATGCCCTGCGGGTCATGCTGGATCTGGCGGAAAATGCCGGCGGGGGCTATGTCCCCCTGAAGGATATCGCCGCCAGGCAGGAGATATCCAAAAAGTATCTGGAGATCATCGTCAAGGACCTGGTGGGCGGGAATCTCATCTCCGGCGTCAGCGGCAAGGGCGGCGGATATAGGCTGTGCAGAGCGCCGGAGGATTATTCCGTGGGGGAGATCCTGGAACTGATGGAGGGCCCTCTGGCTTCCGTGGCCTGCCTCAGCACCGACGCGCCCCCCTGTCCCCGCGCCTCGGACTGCCAGACCCTCTCCCTCTGGGCGGGGTATGAGCAGCTGACCCACGATTACTTTTACGGCAAGAAGCTCACCGACCTGGAATCCAAAAAGTAAACATAAACGAAACCGGCAAGGAGCGGTGCTCCTTGCCGGTTCAGTGTTCTTATTCAGTCGTGTTTTCCCTTATACATCTTGCTGGACAGGGCGTAGACCTTGTCCCCCGCCTTGCCGATCCAGCCGGGCAGGTGGGTCTTCAGCAGCTTCCGGGCCAGGATCCAGCCCCAGACGAAGGCCGCCAGGGCGCAGATGGCCGGGAAGATGAGCAGCAGTAAGGCTAGGAAGGCCAGCAGCGTGCACCAATCCTCCACATAGCGGGCCGCATGCTCCCAATAGGGCAGGATGGCAGCGCTGGTGCGGGTGCCCCGCGTGCCGAAATTCCTCATCTGCCGGATGGAGGAACCCATGCTGAAGCGGCCGGTGTTCTGCTGCAGGATGCCGTTCCCCACGGAGAAATTGTCCTCCAGCACGGTCTGGGTAAAGCCGTCCACCGGCTCGGCCAGCACCACCTCGTAGCAGTCGATGCCCGCACGGGGCGTGATGTCCAGCCAGGCCTCGAAGGGGAGGAAGAGCATGGGACCATCTTCCGCGAATTTCTGGGTGGCCTTGTCGGATTCCCGCTGCACCACGCCGGCGATCTGATAGGGCTTGCCCCCGATATCCACCTGCATCCCCGCCACGTAGGGGCTGCCGAAGAGCATCCAGGCCAGCACCTCATCCAGGATCACCCGGTCCTTCATCAGGTCCGTCTGCCGGAGGTAGACGCCGCTGCGGAGGGTCAGGGGGTGGAAATCGAAGAAGCTGCCGCCCACGGCCACCACGGAAGTGGTCGCGTTGCCGTGCTCGGAATAGATCTTCACGCTGCCGGTGGTGCTCCAGGCGTCGCAGTAGAGGCTGCCGCCGGGGCTGGGCTCCAGGTTCGCTTCCGCGAATTTATCGCTGAATTTCTGCCGGAGGGCGAAAATGCTCTCCAGGTCCGTCAGATTGTCCTGGGTGAAGAAGCAGGTGAACTGCATGAACTCCTGCCCGCTCTCCCCGGCGAAACGCTCCGCCTGCATCTGGCTCTGCTGCGTCCTGGACAAGGTCCCCCTGGCGATCAGGCAGGCGATGGCCAGGATCAGCAGAACGCCGCAGCATATGAGGGAGATAATGATGAATTTGCGCTTTTTCATCCGTTAGCTGTTGCTGTCGGCCAGGCGCACCTGATCCCCGCTGGAAATGGGGGCGTTGCGGCTGGCGGTGGTGATGACGCTGTCGTAGGCCTCGATGGCGCCGGAAATGGCGCTGTACTGGTCGTCGGAGGCCACCACCTCCACGTTGACGCGGCTTGCGAAATAGCGGTTACCCAGGGGGCTGTTCTTTGCGGTGACCATCAGCACGAAGGAGCCGTTGGTATCGCTTCGGACGGCGCTGTTGGGCACCACCAGGTCGTAGTTTGCGTTCTTCTCGCCCACGGAGATGGTGAGGCTGTTGCCAGCGGTCACATCGCCGGTGACGTCAAAGTTCAGGATGCGGCTGCCCTGGGGGTTCTGGGGGTCGGTCTGGATGGAGGTCAGGGTGGCCACGATCTGGCTGCCCCAGTAGAAGTTGGAGACGGTGGCGCTGTCCCCCACCTTCAGCCGCCGGGCCTGCTCGGTGGTGACGCTGAAGCTCATGCCGTAGCCCAGGTCGGGGACCTCGATGGTGGCCAGCACCTGGTTGGCCTCCGCCTTGTGCCCGGCGCTGACGCTGAGGCTCTGGATCTTGCCGGAGACGTTGGCCCGGACTTCGTCGCCGTTGTCGGCGTCGGAAAGCTCCTCCACCAGGGCCCGCTGCTCCTCGATCTCCTCCAGCTTGTCACGCTGGGAGATGTTGTCCCGGATCTGCTGCTTGCCGTCGCTCTGCTTCTGCTTGTCCAGGCGGCGCAGCTCGTCCTCCAGGGCCCGTTCCTTGCTCTTTACGGTATCCTTGGCCTGCTTGTAATCGGACTCCCGCTTCTCCATGTCGGCTTCCAGCTTGTCCTGGTCCGCCTTGGCTTTGTCCAGGTCGGCTTTCAGCTCGTCCAGCTTCTTCTTGGCGTCGTCCAGATCCTTGTTTCGGTCATCCAGCTCGCCATTCTTGACCTGGTTGATGCGGAAGTTCAGGTCGCTGATGGCGTCTTCCACGTCCTTCTGGTCGGCGTTTGCCCTGCTAAGGTCTCTTTCCGCCTTTTCCAGGGCTTCTTTCAGCGGCTCCAGCGCTTTTTCCAGCGCGGCCTGGGCCCGTTCCAGCGCAGCTTCGGCCCGCTCCACCCTTTTGTTCAGGGTATTGAATTCGTCGTCTTCGCTTCTCTTTTCCTTGTATTCCTTATATGCCTTTTCGTAAGCGTCGTAGGCCTCATCTTCTATCTCGTACCTTGTCTCTACGTTGTCTCTGGCGGCTTTGATTCTTTGGTAAGCCGTGGCCATGGGGGTCCCGGCGAATTTCTCCGCCGCCGCAGGCAGATAGATGCTCAGCTGCTTTGGCACATAGGCGTTCTTGCTGCCAAGCTTGTCGATCTCCGGCTGGGCCAGCTTTTGGATCTCTTCCTTCTGGGCGTCGGTCAGTTCCTCGTTCTTGGCGATCTTCTTGTCCGCCCGGTACTTGACCTCCGTGTCGTCCAGGATGGCATAGACCTTGTAGTCAAATTCCATAAAGGTGGCTTCCCGGACCAGTTCATCATAATCGTCCTTGTAGACCACCTCAGCCACCTGCAGTTCCTTTTCCGCCTTGGCTGTCTCCTCCTGGGCGGCCTCATAGGCATCCTCTTTGGGCTGGACGTCCCGCTCGTAATCCGCGTCTCCCTTGGTCGCCTTGCTCAGTTCTTCCTTGGCTGCATTGTATTCTTCCGTAGCCTCGTCTACATCCGCCTGTTTGTCAGGATCTCCGGTATTCACCCGCTCCTTGGCGGCGTCGACCTTCTCACTGAGTTCGCGGACGGTCACCTTCTTTTCCTGGAGCTGCTCCTCCAGTTCCCGCATCTGCAGTTCATATTCCCGGAGGGTGCCGCTGCGGTCACCCAGCTCGTCTACGCTGCCGCTGAAAGAATCCACGACGGCCTGCTGACGCTCGATGGCCGCCTCCAATTCTTCCTGCGCGGCTTCCAGTTCCGCCAGCTTTTCTTCGTATTCTGCCTTGTCCTCAGCGGTGATCTCCGCCTCGTCCCTGGCCTCGCGGGCCTCCATCAGGGCATCCCTGGCGTCGGAAATGCTCCGCTCATTGTCAAAATAGTCCGTAACGGCCAGGTCCAGCAGCCAGAGCTGATAGGATTCCTCCAGGCTCCGGAGCTTCTTTTCCGCATTTTCCAGCTCATCAGAGTCGCCGGGCTGGAGGGTGAACAGCACGTCGCCCACGCTGACCTCGTCCCCCACCCGCACAAGGACGCTCTGGACCTTGCGGGTCTGTTCGATGGTCACGTCGTAGTTCTCCCGCGCCGTCACGGTGCCGGTGCCCCGGACCTTGTTGGTGATGGTGCCCTCCTGCACATAGACCGTGGCCACCTCAGGAAGGGAGCGGTTGAGGATGGTATTGGAGAAAAAGGTCAGCACCAGCAGCACCGCCAGGAAAATGATGGCGGCGTCCTTGACCCAACCTCTCTTTTTCTTTTTTTCTTCTTCCATGATTCGTTACCCCTTAATACTACCGGAATGTGTGATGCCCTCCATGAGGTAGCTCTCCCCGGCCAGGAAGATGAGGAGGGACGGGAACATATAGACCGTGGCCATGGCGAAGGCGAGACCGATCTCGCCGGAGTTGATGGTGGATAGATATACGCTCAGGGGCTGCATCTCCGCGTCGTTCAGCAGCACCAGGGGCTGCTCGACCATGTTCCAATAGTCGATGAAGACCAGGATGGCGATGCTGCACAGGGCCGCCCGGCACTGGGGCAGGCAGATCCGGGTAAAGGTCTGCCACTCGCCGCAGCCGTCGATCTTGGCGGCCTCTATGAGGGCGTAGGGGATGCGCCGCATGTACTTGGTCAGCAGGAACACGCTGAAGGGGGCGAACATGCCCGGCAGGATGATGCTCCAGCGGGTGTTCAGCACGCCCAGGCGCTCCGCCACCAGATAGTTGGGGACCAGGGTGACCTGGTAGGGCATCAGCATGAGGATGACGTAAAAGAAGAAGATGCCGCTCCGGATCTTGCCCCGCCAGCGGGTGAAGCTGTAGGCCGCGACGGAGGCCACCGCCACCTGCAGGAAGACGATGGGCACCGTCAGGATCACGCTGTTCCAGAATTTCATCAGGTATTCCGGGCTTCGGACCAGGCCGGTGACGTACTGGCTGAAGGTCACCTTGTCGGGGATGAATTTCAGGTTCACGTGCTCGGAAACATAGCCGCCGGTGGTGGTGGAAAAGACCATGCCGTAGTTGGAGTTGATCTCCGACTCGGTCATGAAGGAATTGGTGATGGTGAGCACCGTGGGGGCCAGGAACATCACCGCGAAAATGGCGCAGATAAAGAACATGACCCCGCGGCTGAAATATCTCTGTTTTTTCTTCGTGCGCTTTTTCTTCATCCCTCCACGTCCTTTCCGAACCAGTTTTCGATGACGAAGAGCAGCGCGATGAGGACGATCATGACCAGGGCCATGATGATGGCTGCGGCGGAGAGCTTCTGGTAATCCAGGGAGTTGAACATGTTGTTCATGAAGTGCTGCAGGGTGTAGAGTCCCTGGTAGGGATAGTTGCCCGCCAGCAGATAGACCTCACGGAAGATCTTGAAGGAATTGATGAGGCTCAGGATGGTGACGAAAAGCACCGTGGGGCTCAGATACCGCAGCTTGATGGCCCAGAACTTGTACCACTCGGAAGCCCCCTCCACGTCCGCGTATTCCAGCAGCTCCTTGGGGATATTGTGGAGGCCGGACATGAAGAGGATCATGTTATACCCCAGGTTCTTCCATAGGAACAGCAGGATGACCACCAGCTGGGCATAGTCCGAATTGAGCCAGTCGATGGCCTTGCCTCCCGTGGCCTCCACCAGCACGTTGAAGCTGCCGTTGAAGTTGAACAGCACCTGCCAGATCAGCACGATGGACGCCACCGGCACCATCATGGGGCTGAGGAAGAAGGAGCGGAAGGCGCTCTTCATGGGGATGCGGCTCTCCAGCATCAGGGCCAGCACGATGGCCAGCACCACGCTGAGGGGCACCGCCAGAGCGGAGAAGCTCAGGGTGTTCTTCGCCGCCAGCTTGAAGGCCGCGTTAGCCATGAGCTTTTTGAAATTGTCGATCCCGACGAAGACCGCGTCGGCGGCGGAGGAATCCGTCACCGCGTACTTCACCACTACGACGAAGGGCACGATGAAGAAGAGGCAGACTCCCAGAAAGCTGGGGCAGAGGAAGCACAGGCTCCGCAGGAAGTCCTTGGTCCTCTCCTTCGCCCCGGTCTTCGATTTTATCCTTTCGCGTTTTTCCGGCCTCAGGCGGACCTTTTTGGCTTTTGTCTCCGCCAGGTCCGCCTTTTCGGTTCTTTTCGTTTTTGACCGCATTTCCTTATCTCTGTTCGTTTACATAGATCGTCAGCTTGCTCTGCACGAGCTTGGCAACCTCCTGGGCGGTCTTCTGCCCGGCGAAGAAGGCCTCCGCCTCGGCAGTGATGGTGTCCATGATGGCGGAATCGGAATTCCAGACCCGGTCCGTCCCCTCCACCAGGGCCACCACTTCATCCCCCTGCTCCTGGGTCAGGGCATAGATCTCCGCGCCGCCCCCGAAGCCGAAGCCGAAGCCGCTGTTGCGGGGCTGCTCGATGCGCTGCCCGTTCTCGTCCAGCAGGTAGTTGCCGTTTTCGTCCTTCATGTACTCCGGCGTCATGGCCGCGGTGAGCTTCTCCATGAAGAGCTCCTTATTGGTGGGGAAGCTGCTGAAAGCGGTGACGCCGCTCTGATAATCCTTGGAGAACAGGAGGCGCAGGAACTGCCATGCCGCGTCCTTGTAGGCGCACTTGGCGCTGATGGCATAGCCGCTGTCCTGGAACCAGAGGGCGTTGCCCACGCCCTGGGAGGTGGGGAAGCCGATATAGGTGGCGTTGCCGCCGAACATATTGTTGTAGGTCTGGAAGCTGTCGAAGCTGGTGAGCCAGCTCAGGGCCAGCATCTGCTGGCCGGAGGCGATCCGCTCCTCCTCGGTGGGGCCGTTGTTGCCGCCAAAGCCGAAGCCGAAGCCGAAACCGCTGCTCTCAGAGGTGGCGGGGAACATGGACGCAAACTCCAGGATGTCCGTGAAGGTGGTGCTGTCGAAATTGCACTCGCCGGTGTTCCAGTCGATCAGGTTCGCCATCTCCATGTTGAGGCAGGCGTTGAGGATCGTGCTGCGGGTGATGCTGTCGGCGAAGGGCTTGCAGCCCTCCGGCATGCTCTGCAGGGCGGCGTTGAAATCCTTCAGCGTCCAGCCCGGCGTGTCGCCCACCACGCTGGCTGCGCCGGTGACGGCATAGAGGTTGAAGCTGGCGGCGGTGCGGTAGAGCTTGCCGTCGCTCTCCAGGGCTTTCAGGACGCTGCCGAACACCTGGCTAGAAAGCTCGGCGTCCCCATTCAGCAGGGGATAGAGGTCCGCCAGAAGGCCGCGGGCTCCCAGCTGGTCGGCATTGAGGCCCCGCAGGTCCAGGATATCCGGCACGTTGCCCGCCAGGATCTCCGTGTTCAGCTTGGTGAGGCCGGCGGAGGAATCATCCTCGGTGTTGTATTCGGAATAGTCCGCGACCTCGATGCGGAAGTCGGGGCTGGTGCGGTTGAATTTCACGATCTGGCTGCGGATATTGTAGTCCAGGCTCTGGGTGGCCAGGGTCAGCACCGTCTTCTGGGCCAGGCTGGAGGCGGGCACCTTGGTCAGGAGCACCAGCTCGCTGTTGGAGGAACTGAAGTCGCTGGCCCAGGTGGTCTCCACCGTGGCGATGCGCCCGTCGGCCAGGAGGATGGCGGAGCTGATGCTGCTGGGGTCCACGTCGGAGTTGATCCAGTTGAGGACCTTCTCGCTGTTGCCGCCCTCCAGGGAATAGCCCATGAAGTTGGAGCCGTTGGTGTAATAGAAATCGAATTCGCTCTCCGCGCTGCCCACGGTCATGTTCGTGGCATTGACCACAGGCCAGCTGTCGGTCTTGCTGAATTCCATGGTGGCCAGGTCCACCACCGTCAGCCGGTCGCCGCCGCCCACGTTATAGGTCGCGGCCACGCGGCCGTCCCGCAGGCGCAGCAGGTTTGAGATCCAGGCGAAGCCGCCGCCGGAGAGGTTCACTTCCCCCTTCTTCGCGCCCTGGGCATCCAGGACGACGACGGAGGAGCCGGTGTTCATATAGATGTTGCCTTCCGCGTCGGTGGTGAAGCCGGACATGCCGAAGCCGCCGAACATGCCGCCGCCCTGGCTGTCGTCCTCCTCCAGGGCGCTCAGGTCCACGCGGGAAACCTCGGAGCCGTCCTTGGCCAGGGTGCGGAGGAAGAAATGCTCCTCGTTGTGCTGATAGGCATAGTAGCCCTTGGTGTACCACTCCTCGGAGTACATCTCCACATCCTCGTCTTCGGGACCGTCGTACCAGCTGACGAAGACCTCCTCCAGGTTGCGCAGGGTGCCGTCGGGGGCGACGTCGAAGCCCATGGAGAAGCTGGTGATCGTGGCGTCCTCGATCTCGGTCTCGTAGTCCAGAGGCTCATACTTGTCCAGCTTTTCCGTGGTACCGTCCAGGTTGATCCAATAGAAGATGTTGCCGTAAACGGCGTACTGCCCCTCGTATTCCGGGGTCACGCCTTCGGGGGTGTTGTCCCCGATGACGCCGTAGGTGCTGGTGAGGATGCGGCCGTCGGCGTAGGTCAGGGAGCTGAGGAAGCCCACATCCCCCTGCAGGGGCACGTATTCCGCGGTATACACATATGTATCCTGCGCAGGCGCGGTGCTGGGGTTCGCGGTGTTGCCGCCGGGATTGGACGTGGCGGTGCCGCCGGGCTTATCGCCGCCACCGCCGCCGCTCTTTTCGCCGCAGCCGGCAAGCAGGCCGAGGCAGAGGACCGCGATCAAGAGGATCGCCAAAATACTCTTTCGATTTTTCATAGTGGCCTCCATATTTATATTTTCTTCTTCCTTGTTCGGGTCCCCGTCGGTTGGACGGAGACGGGGCGGTTTTGTTCCCGGAAACAGCTGGAAAAGGATGAAACTGTACATCTTCTACAGATTCAATGTCTATTATGGCATTATATTAAGATGTTTCGCATCATACCACATTTTCTGCCGCCGCGCCATAGTTTTCTTTAAACTGATGACTTATTTCCGAAAAAGATATGACGATTTTCACATGACCTCGCCGCCCACTTGCGCTTTGTCCTCCGGGAAGCTACAATATATAGGAGTACTACGCCGGGAATAAGGAGGAAAATCCATGAAACCGATCTACTGCAACACCGCTTCCATCACCAACAACAAGAAATCCGGGGAGGTCAGCATCTCCTTCACCCACATCTACAACGAGCACAAGATGAGCGTCGCCGGGGGGAGCATGACGGACGTGAGCATGCCGGTGGTCTGCGAGGAGGCCTGCATCGTCATGAACCGGGGCAGCTTCCTGGCCCTGAAAAAGCTGGTGGACGAGATCGCCGCCCAGATCACCGGGCAGCAGGGAAACTGAGGGCGGAACTTTTCCTCCGGTCCTGCGTCTAAGCAGATAAACGACCTCAGCAGGAGGAAAAACCATGAGAAAGAAACTGATATCCCTATTGCTCTGCGCCGCGATGCTGGCGGCTCTGCCCGCCCTGGGCGGCTGCGAGAGCAAGGTTCCCCCGGCGCAGCCCGGGTCTCAGACGGAGGCGCAGAGACCGGCCCAGGGCGCGCCTCTGCCCCCGGCGGAAATGCTCTCCGTCGTCACCACGCCGGACCCGGCCCGCCGGGAGGAAGTCTCCGCCGCGGCCCTGGGCTTCGCCGCCCAGCTCCTGCGCCGGACCGAGGGAAATAACCGCCTGCTCTCCCCTCTCTCCGTTCTCTGTGCCCTGGGCATGGTGCTGGAGGGCGCCGGGGGCGAGACACGCAGCCAGATGGAGGCGGCTTTCGGCGTCTCCGGCGAAGCGCTGGACGCCTTCCTCGGCCCCTGGCTGTCCGCCCTGGCCGGGGAGGAGGGAAGCCCCCTCCGGGTGGCCGACGGCATCTGGATCTCGGACAGGCCGGACCTGCATATCTCCGAGGACTTCCTGGAGCGGAACCGGGCTTGTTACGGCGCGGCCGTGGAGCAGTGCCCCTTTGACGCCGCGGCCGTGGAGCGGATCAACGACTTCGTGAAGCGCAATACCCAGGGCATGATCGAAAAGCTCCTGGACGCGCTGCCCCCGGAGGCGGTGATGGTGCTGGTCAACGCCCTGGCCTTCGAGGCGGACTGGGAAACCCCCTATCGGGAGGATCAGGTGCGCCCCGGCGTCTTCCATCCCGAGAACGGCGGCGAGCAGGAGGCGACCTTCCTTCACAGCGGCGAAAACGTGTATCTGAAGGATGAAAACACCACCGGCTTCCTGAAGTACTATTCCGGCGGGCGCTACGCCTTCGCCGCCCTGCTGCCCGCGGAGGGGATGGCGCTGGAGGAATACGTCGCCTCCCTCAGCGGCGAAAAGCTGCGGGGCCTTTTGGCGGGGGCGAAGGAAACCAAGGTGGAGACCGTCACCCCCAAATTCGAGACGGCGTTTTCCGTCCAGCTGAACGACGCGCTCATGGCGATGGGGATGACCGACGCTTTCAACGCGGATCTGGGGGATTTCTCCGCTCTCGGCTTCTGCGACGACGGGGATAACCTCTACATCGGCCAGGTGGTCCACAAGACCTTCCTGAAGCTGGACGAGAAGGGCACCCGCGCCGGGGCCGCCACGGGCGTCACCATCTACGCGGCCAGCGCCCTCCGGGAGCCCCCTCCCCAGGTCATTCTGGACCGCCCCTTCGTCTATCTTCTCCTGGACACGGAGACGAATATCCCTCTCTTCATCGGCATAGTGGAAAGCCTGGATTGAATCATGGGGCGCTGCAAAATGCAGCGCCCCACCTCGTCCGGTCCCTCTTCCCGCCGCAGGGCGAAAAAGGCTCTCCTTTCAAGGGAGCTGGCGCAAAGCGCCTGAGAGGTCTTCCCCGCCGCAGCGGGCAATACTCTCATCTTACGTAAATCTTCGTCCCCCGTCCATCGTCATTGCGAACCCGCGCACCGGCTTCGCAATGACGGGAACGAAAACGATCGGCGAAAACAACAATCCCCGCTGTGTCCATCGGACACAGCGGGGTTTTGCAATCGTTTCTTATTCCTCTTCCTTCATTGTCACGGCGATGTGAAGCTCATCCAGCTGCTTCTGGGTGACTTCGCTGGGGGCGCTCATCATCAGGTCCTGGGCGTTCTTGTTCAGGGGGAAGGGAATGACCTCCCGGATGGTGTCGGCCCCGGCCAGGAGCATCACCATGCGGTCCACGCCGGGGGCGATGCCCGCGTGGGGCGGCGCGCCGTAGCAGAAGGCGTTATACATGGCGGGGAACTTGGCCTTCA
>JAEEGK010010291.1_pt1 | contig 21602 bp, 16 predicted proteins | sample 8958771 | NCBI WGS metagenome assembly JAEEGK01 (sample SAMN16246547, study PRJNA631951) | gut metagenome | biome: gut microbiome; feature: rumen; material: SC-attached | host: Bos | place: Iran: Karaj | collected 2018-10 | reverse complement strand
CATGGCTTATTCTGCTGTCATTGCAAGTCTGAATCCGTAGGGGCCTCCGCAGGTGCTTGGAGTGCGCGAGTATCTGTACGATACGCGGCTGAACTTTTCGTTTAGGAAAGAACTACCACCACGGACAACAATGTATTTGTTTTCTATCTCATCGTTCACATCAGATGCCTCGCTGCCGAAGTTGCTGTACCAGGTGCTGCACCATTCGTAAACATTTCCGCTCATGTCGAAAATGCCGAGTTCGTTGGCTTTTTTCTTGCCAACCGGCTGGGTTGCATAGTTGCTGTTGGCATCGTACCATGCGACTTCGGTAATTACATTACTTCCCGAATACTTTGAGCCTCTCGACAGGTTCCCGCCTCTTGCTGCATATTCCCATTCGGTTTCGCTAGGCAGGCGTACATTATTGCCGCTCTTTTCGCTAAACCACTTGCAGTATTCCTTGGCATCGTTCCAGCTTACATGGGCTACGGGGTGGTCGTATTCCTGCTTGTCGTAAAGCGTACCCTGCGAATTGAAGCGCCAGTTGACACCTTTTTTGTACGATTTCATACCATCGGCACAGATAAGGCTCGAATCCGACTTCTCGGCATCGGTCTTGTAGCCCGTTTCTTCGATGAACTTTGCAAACTGCTCAACGGTAACCTCGTATTTGCCAATGTAGAAGTCCTTTACTGTTTCTTCGTGGGCAGGTTTTTCATCGTTGTAGCAGTCGTTGCTTTGTTCTTCGGTGCATCCCATGGTGAACGTTCCGCCTTCAACGAAGACAAATTCTGTGTTGCAGAGGTTCATCTCGTGGTTTGCACCATCAGTTTTTTCCTCGTTGTGGCATGCGCAAGCGAAAATCAAGCAGATTATAACTGCAAAAAGCAGACTGTAATTCTTCATTTTGCTTTATTTTTCCAAAACAACCCTGAAACCGTAGTTGAAATACTTGATTCCCAAAGAGAAGTCGCTGCGGAATGAAATTCTGCAGAAGTTGGAGTTTACGGCGCAGCTTCCACCGCGGAGTACATAGCTGTATCCTATGACTTCGCCCTGTGGATTCTTGAGTTCGTTGCGGCACCATTCGTAAACATTTCCGCTCATGTCGTAAATGCCGAGTTCATTGGGTTTCTTTTTTCCAACCTGATGAGTCTTGCCATCGCTGTTCTTGTCGTACCAAGCAACCTCATCAATGTCGTTGCTGCCAGCGTACTTCGAGTTTTTCTGTGGTTTTAGCACACCGCCACGGGCTGCGTATTCCCATTCGGCTTCTGACGGCAGACGGTATTTTTTGCCAGTCTTTTTGTTCAAGGTTTCAATGAACTTGTTTACATCTTCGGCACTTACGCGCTCAACTGGGCATGAGTCGCAGTCCTTGAAATAGCTAGGATTTGAACCCATTACCTCGCGCCATTGCTCTTGAGTAATCTCAAATTTGCCAATGTAGAAGTCATCAATGGTAATCTGGTTTGATGATTTCATCTCGTTGCTACCAGTGTTGAATTTTCCTCCTTTGACGAGAACTGTCTCAATGTCAATGTTTTGTGCTATTGCAAATGCAGAAATTGCTATTGCCATTAATATTAAAAATGTTTTCTTCATTGTGTTAAAATTTAGGCATCAAAGATAATACAAATAATTGACAATGTATAATTGACAATTGATAATTTGTGTTGACACGGCGCGCCATGTCTCCACAGATTATTGAATTTTAAATCATTGAATTTTCAAATTTTCAAATCATCAAATTGTCAAACAGCAATTAAATCATTGAATCTTTAACACCTTCTGTGTCTTCTTGCCAACCTTCACTATGTATGTGCCTTGCGGAAGATTCTGGATGTCAATGGTAAAAATGTTCTCGTCTTCATCGTAGAAAACAATGTCGGAGTAAACTGTACGGCCTTGCAGGTCGAAAATGTCGATTCGGACAAGTCCGCATTGGTTGCAGGAAACGATAATGTTGAGGAAGTCAGTAGTAGGGTTGGGAAAAAATGAAAAATTTGTAGTGATATGATTTTGTGCTATGTGAAGAATATTATCAAGGTCATTAATTATTTTATAGGGACGGTAATTCAAGAAAGAGTCAACAGCATAAATAGCATTTTCCCATGATTCGTAGCTGTACGGATAATTAAACCTATCAATTTGGTTTTGTATTTCACCATTTATTTCTGTTGCTATTTGTTCCAAGTATGGTTTCGTGTTTATATATTTGAAAGTTGTTCGCTGAAGTTCGTGCAGACGATCGAGAAAATTTGCGCAAAAAGTTTTGTTTGTCAAAAGTTTCCTGAACATCAATGTCGAAACTTCGTCTGCAGGCCATGTTTCGTCCCCGGTGTATGTGGCATACATGAATGAATTCAAATCGATTGCGTTTAAAGCGGCATCTCCATCATAGAAAATCCATCTCCATGGACCATCAAGATATTGCCAGCATTTCATGTTGTTGGCTGGCCAATCGTAGTTTGCAATAAAAAGTTCGTATATTTGATAGTCGATAAAACTTTCCATGTCAATGCGACTGCATATCTGGTTGTAGTTTTCCGTATCCGAAAAATTTGTATTATTTACCCAGTCCATCAATTGGTAAAAATTTTCGGGATTTCCTGCTTCGACAAGTGTCGCCCAGTTGCCCATCATATTGAAGTCGTCAGCTTCCTGTTCGAAATGGTTTTCAAGAAAACGTTCATCAATTTTTTCCTGTATGAAATATATGCCCCAATATTCGCCATTAATGTATACAGTGCAAGGGCGTGTGTCTGGTGATTCTACATTCAGGCTTTTGGCAATCTTGCAGCATACATAGTCTTGTACCCCAGCATCTGTCCATGAACATTTTATGGGCTTCAGAACCAGACGCTTAAACTTGTTTATGTCGGAAGTTTCAAAGACTTTGCACTTGAACTTTTTTTGTCCGTATTCGTCTCGCGCGTATAGGCTTAGCCCTTTCTGCGGAAATCTTCTGGAGTTGCCGCCATGAGTTCTTATGCCTGCAGCTTGGTTTAATGAACTTGGGTTGTTGTGCATATAATATTCCACATTGCAATTTCGCTCCCATTCTCTGCCTTTTTTGTAGTAGTTTCCTGTCCATGAGGAATCGGAATGATTGTAAAATCTACCAGGGACGAATATTCCAGTTTCGTATTTGAACAGGCTTAACGAATCGGCACATATTGAAACGACAGGGAGATTATGATTGTTGAATCCTAGTGAACTTATAAAATATGAGTTAGTTACTGTTTGACTTATCAAATTGCCTTCATCGTCTATTACAGCAGCTCGTATTACTATTGTTTTTTTTACAGAATCTGGAAAAAAGGCTTCGTATTCTGGAGATATTTCTATAGTATAAATGTTTGATTGAGAATACAGATTTTCGTCAAGGTGTAGCGGTTGTGTATAAAGATATGATTGTGCGGTCGGAGTGTTTCCGTTGGTAGTGTAATATATTTTGTTGTTGGGATTGTTGCAAGAGAGTGTAATGTCGAAACTATTTTCGTAGAAACCGCCTGAGGCAGAAAAGATTACGGTGTCGGATTGGGAATAAATGTTGATGCCAACACCTATTAGAATTATTATTATAGCGAGCTTTTTCATATATTCCGTATAAATTTAGGCATCAAAGATAAATAAAATTTCCGATTGACGAAGTACGATTTACGATTGATTTAACTTGCAGATTCAATCTTTCAAATCATCAAATTTTCAAACGGCGCAGCCTTTGAACGTTATACCAGATCAATCCCTTGACCACTGTACGGACGTGCCATGGCGCGTCTCTACAGATTGCTCGATTTCATTTAAAATACCACATTGCGAATCGGCGCAAATCATTGCGCCGCTACAATCATTAAATCTTTTAAACATTGAACATTAAACATTGAACATTAAACGGGCGAAGCCCTTATATTTCCACAATAAAAATCTCTACTCTTCGGTTCAGTTCGCGACCTTGCTCGGTGCTGTTGTCGGCTACTGGGATGTTTGGTCCGAATCCACGGTATTTCATGCGAGTTTTTGGAATGCCCTTTTCGATGAGGTAGTTGTATACAGAGGCAGCGCGTTCGACCGACAGTTTCTTGTTGTAGCCTTCGCTTCCGATGTTGTCGGTGTGTCCGCGGATTTCGATTCGGACGGTTGGCTTTTGCTCAAGTATGTTGTAAAGCGAATCGAGCTGTATGTACGACATGGTAAGCAGTTCGGATGAGTTGAACTCGAAATATATCTGGTTCAGACGGAAGCGATCACCAATTTCGGCAACATCAAAGGCTGCTTTGGTTATCTGTGTTTTTAGACCTGTCGCATCGGTTTCGTTGGGATCGGCTTGTGCATTGCCGTTTATACCATTATTACCCTGTCCGTTCCCGTTTGCACCATTTGACGATGATGAAGAATTTCCGTTTCCATTGCCTTGTCCGTTATTGCCATTGTTTTTGGAGTTGCCATTTCCATTGTCTTTCCCGTTGTTGCCAGAATTGCCTTCCCCGTTGCCATTGCTTGCAAGGTCGTTGTCGTTGATTTTCTTGGTATTGTATCCTGTCGCAGGGTCGAATGTGTCTGATTTCCAGTCGGAACTCCAGGCTAGGTCGTTGGTGCAGCCACATTCGAATTCCGATTCAATTTCAAATACCGCCACATTGTCGATGAGGTAGTAGGCGTAGAAAAAAGCCGAGTCGGAATATTCGTTCTGGTTTGTGACATACTGGGTTGTACTATTGTCCCAAAAGTTTCCGATAGTAAGGTATTGTTCTCCGCCTCGTGCGCGGTAGTATCCGCAGAATTCAGTCCATTCGTCCATATTGTCCATTATATGTCCGGGACGATTTGTGATTTGTGGTCGCTGGAGAATTCTGTCTGCATTTTTTGCCTTTATCTGGTCAACTGTCAGCGTGATTCCAAGTGCATCAACCGAGTACATTGATTTTTTTGCGTTTACATAGTAGAATTTTACGCAGTACAGGGTGTTTTTTTTCAGTGGTTCTGTGAGTTTTGTTTGTAAGTATTCGCGCGAAACGCCTTTATAAACAGTCAGCGAATCATCGAATTTCTCGCGAAGTATAATGCCTGCGTATGCTCCTCCATCGTACGGGTACATGTAGCCAGCAAAGTTTTCGGGAACGCCGGCACGCATTGCGCTGCAAGTGTGCATGAGGTCGGGTGTGCCGTAGTTGGGATTTATCCAATCTGGAAATGGATATTTAACGGCATAACCGCAATAGTCCTCGGGACACGACCATGCGCTCTCGAAACTGTGGTTTTTCACAAGGTTCTGCGAAAATGCCCTATTATAAATAAATGGCACACTGCAGCATAGCAATATGACAATGAGGATTTTTCGCATTTTATTTTTGCTTGCTTGGATAAATGGTGTTGATGTCGATGAGCGTCTTGTAGTTTTTCAGGTGTCTTGAGCGTTGCGATTCGCTTATGTCGCTGATGTTTATAAGTATTCCTGTTTCCTCAACTGCGCCAAATTCGGGATTGTCGGCTGTGCCGAAAGTCTTCATGGTGTTCGAAAGTTTCATGTAGGCGTTTACTAAAGGGGGAATTTTGGAATTGTTATTTTTCAATAGGTTTTTCAGTTCCTTGTAGTCGTTTGAAAAATCATTGCCTGAAAATAATTTCTTGTTTTCTTCATAATCGAAGGTAATTGGCAATTTGGGGGTTACAAGGTTTTCGTTATCGGGAAAATACAAATGCAGGAATGATAAAAGCTGGTTTCGTGCATTTACGTTGTAGTTCTTGTACATTGTGAATTTCCCGAACCAGTATTTGATGTGCTTGTATTCGGATGTTAGAGCCACCACACCATCCCATAGGTTGTCGAGAGCGAAAAATCCGCGGCGGAAATTTTTCAGGTACTGGTAGCTTGGCTGTATGAAAGAGCGCCCAAGTTCGATGGTGTAGGGGAGGTAGTCGGTTACAAACTTTTCGGAGTAGTCGAAAATATGTCCGGTTGCGAGTTTTGCATTAGGATTGTCGGTTGTGTATTCGCCAAGAATGAACCTGTATCCTCCGATAATCTGCTTGTGGTGCGGATCCCAGACAATCATCTGGCAGTATGGTGCATCGGCAGAAATGTCGAACTCATCGATGTCTACTTCCTTGCCTGTGCCGCCGCCCGCAGCACGAAAAGTTATTTCGCGCAGACGACCAAGTTCCCGCATCAGGTTTGGGCACTGGTCGTGCGTGAATACATATATTTCGTTGGCGCCATAATTCGTCCGTCTCAGCAACCTGTCTTTAGTCAATTCGCTGAGCAGCAGGTTCTTGCTTACGGGGGAGATTATGTCGCTGGTTTTTTGCATTTAGAATATTACGCCAACTTTCAGGCTTATGTCGTTAAATTTGATGCGTGGATTGAAAATATCTTCTGGTTTAGTTTCTCCTTTCAACGAGTTAATTTTGTCGAAGTCGAAGAATGTGCCCAAATATCCGATTTCGAATAGAAGCTTTGTGTTGCCAGCAAGAGTCCATTCTGCCCCACCGCCAACGAACCAACCGATATTAAACAGATTGGTTGACTTTGTAATAATATACACCTCCTTGGTTTCTGGAGTAATCTTTGATTTTATCCTGATCATCGGGTCGATTCCAAGTTTCAGGAAATATGTGAAATATCCGATCTCGTTTGTGCAGCCTTTTATTCCGATAGGAATATCGATGTAGGTGGTCGAGTATTTGTAGCTATGTGTTAATGAGTCGTTTGATGTCGGAATTAATTTTCCATCGATGTCTTTCAGGTCAACCAATCCATACTTGAACTCTGTAGTGCCACCCAGATTGGTAAGTCCTGCTGTAATATTGAGGGAGAAGTTCTGAGAGAAATTCCAGTCCATTGTAGCTCCGAACCCGTAAGTGAGTTTTGCCTTGTTGTTTGATAGGAACGATTTGCTGTCGGACATCATCCACGAAACACCGCCCTTGAGGTAGAGACCGCCATCCACCTTATTCTTTTTCTGCTTTTGCAGTACCGGATTGGTCTGATATTGGTTTGAGCTTTGACTCTGGATTTGTTCTTGTGCAGATAACAATGCTGTTGATAGCAATATTATTACAATGACATTGATAAATTTCTTCATGTTAATTATATTTACATTAAACAATTTATAAAAACGCAAAAATATACATTTTATTGTCATCGTCCAATCTTTTTTTCGTTGTTAGCAATTCTCTTTTTAATTGAGGACTATATACAAGTTGACTAAAAAATAGATATAATTAAACTCTCTTATTGTCATTCCGCAAGTTAGAACAATAACGCGATACGGAATGGGGAGCGTAATAAGCCGCTCACTGAGCGTGTCGAAGTGCGGCGATATACAAGGAGATTGCTCACTTCGTTTCGCGAGGCTGCAAGCAGCGTTCCGTACAGACAGGCTCACACGACACGCCCCTTAGTCGGTTCGCTTTGTCTTACGGAATGACCTAGAGGATTTGAATAAAAAAAACATAAAATGAGTCAACATATATATAGTTTCCTTTTAATTTTGCATCAGTAATTTTATGAATATGCAAAGGCTGTTTTTATTTTTTATAGTTACTGGTGTTTGCGCTATGACATCGTGCAATTCCAATCAGCTTGATGTTGATGTGTCTGACATTGAGGCTAATGTGCAGGTGGAGCGGTTCGATCAGGAATTTTATGCTTGTTCCGATGATGTTTCGTTTTCCACTGTCGGGAAACTCGCCGAAAAGTATCCGCTATTCTTCGACCTGTACAATTTGCGTGTGATTTCGTGTGGTTCGTACAGCGACCAGTCGTATTACGAATGCCTGCGCGTGTTTTTCTCCGACTATTCGGTAGTTGAGGCTTACAATGCTGTAAACAAGGAGTTTGCAAATTGTGACGATGTGCAGAACATTTTGAACGAGGGCTTCCGCCATCTTTTGTACTATTATCCAGATGAGGAATTACCTCGTGTGGTGACTTTCGTGGCTGGGTTCAATCAGTCGATTGTGCTTATGGACGGCTATGTGGGCATTGGTTTGGAGAAGTATCTTGGAACGGAGTGCAAGTTGTACGATATGCTTCAGATTCCGGATTTTGCTAAGCGCGAAATGCAGCGCAATAGGATACCGATTGATGTAATGTCGGAATGGTTCCGTGACAGGCATCCGTACGAGCCAGCTACTGAAAATCTTGCAAATGCAATGATTTACAACGGAATGCTTTTGTATTTCCTTGAGGCGATGTTCCCCGATATGCCCGAAGCTGACAGGCTTATGTACACCGATGAGGAGCTGAATTATTGTCGTCATTTTGAGCGCGATATGTGGACTAGCTTGATTGAGAACGGTTATTTGTTTACCACGGATTTGTTTACAATTCGGAAGTTTACTGAGAATGCTCCTTTTACAGCGCCGTTTGGACAGGAATGCCCTGCTCGGGTAGTCAACTGGGCTGGTTTGCAGATTGTTAAGGCGTATGTTGAGAACAATAAGGTGTCGCTAACGGAATTGCTTGAAGAAACCGATTACCAGAAAATCTTGAATTTGTCGGAATATAACCCAAGGTAATTTACGATTTTAGATTTACGATTTACGATTGAATTTTGAATTTTTAAATCAGCGAAGCTAACCTTTAGTTAACGCAGGCAATCTTCAAATCATCAAATTATCAAATCTTCGAATCATCAAACATAGAAATAATTTATCGTATGAAAAGGACATTATTAATCGTATCCGCTCTTGTTATTTTGATGTGCGGATGTGGAAAGGAAAGAGTTTATACTGTGACATTTGATGCCAATGGGGGAACTGGTGTTATGAAATCGCAGACATTTGTGAAGGAAGTTTCCCAGACATTGGTTTCAAATAAGTTTACAAGGAAAGGATATGCATTTTCGGAGTGGAACACTATACCCGATGGTACTGGTGTGGTGTATTCCGATGCTCAAGAAATATCTCTGAATGACGACATTACATTGTATGCACAGTGGAAGGCGGTGTCGGGAAGTAAAAATGGTCACGATTATATAGATTTGGGACTTCCTAGTGGTATATTGTGGGCGACATGCAATGTTGGTGCAAATACGCCAGAAATTTATGGGGATTCTTTCGCGTGGGGCGAAGTTTCGGCAAAAAACAGCTACTCGTGGAGCAATTACAAATATTGCAATGGAAATTTCAACGCACTCACAAAGTATTGTACATCTTCAAGTTTTGGAGACAATGGATTTACTGATAATCTTACAGTCTTGGAGCCTTCCGATGATGCTGCCACTGCAAATTGGGGACAGGATTGGCGTATGCCAACTGTCGACGAAATGCGTGAACTCAGGGACAATTGTGTAATGCTCTGGACTGTGCAGAAAGGTACAAAGGGATTTTTGTTTACCGGACCGAATGGCAATAGCATTTTTCTGCCTGCCGGAGGGTATTACTTCGATAGCGATCACGAAGATGTCGGTGTAGGCGGCTACTATTGGACAAGCTCTTTAGGTCCGGGAATGTCGGGGTATGCATGGCTATTCCATTTTTATGCCGATGGTTACGATATGAACAATTATGGTCGTGGACAGGGGCGTTCGGTAAGGGCTGTTTGCAAATGATTTAATACAATTGACAATGTACAATTGATAATTGATAATTTGTAGCGACGCGCCATGGCACGTCGCTACAAATCAAATCATCAAATTATTGAATCTTTGAATTGTTAAATCTTTGAATTTTATTATTTCGTTTCCAATATCTTGAATTCCACCCTGCGGTTTGCGCTGCGACCTTCTTCGGTGCCGTTGGTGGCGATTGGCTTTTCGTATGCATAGCCCTTGTATGTCAGACGATTTTCGGCTATACCCTTGTCGATGAGGTAATCGACAACAGTTTTTGCACGTGATTCCGAAAGGTCGGTGTTGTATTTAAGGCTGCCTTGGTTGTCGGTATGACCGGAAATTTCGATTTTTAGGTTCGGTTGCTTTTTTAGAATTTCGGCAACTCTGTCAAGTTCGGCATACGATTCGGGCTGCAGCGACGATTTGTTGTAGTCGAAGAATATGTTTTTCAGGATTATGGTTGTGCCGACTTGGATTTTTTTCAGTTGCACGTCGATTACCAGTTCCTGGAAATCGGCGGTGTCGGCAAGGTTGAAGTTTTCGCTGTGGAAAAGGTAGCCGTCCTTGCTTACGCTAAGTCCGTAGTTCTTTCCCGATGGCAAGTTAACGATGTACGCTCCCGACGCACTGTTCGACTTGAAGGTTGATATAACCTCGTTTTTGCTGTTGTCGGTAATTTCGATGTTTGCTTCGAGTGGCGAATTTTTGTCTGCATCGGTGATTGTTCCTTTGACAAGTGTTACGAGAACTTTAGGCGCATTTTGCTTTTGTTCCTTCGAGGGAAATCTTATTTCGTATATGTCCCACTGACCGTAGCCATCTGAACGAGCAGAGGTGTAATAGGCGTTGCGCCCACTGGCGGTTATTGAAAAATAAGTTTCATCGAGAGGGGTGTTGATTGGATAGCCGAGATTTTCTGGTTCCGACCAGTTCCCATTTTCGTCTTTCACCGACTTGAAAATGTCATATCCGCCCATTGTGTTGTGCCCGTCCGAGCAAAAATAAAGTGTTCTGCCGTCGGGATGTATGAACACACCTCGTTCTTCGTATTCCGAATTAATGGGAGCACCTATATTTACTGGTTCGGACCAAGTTCCGTTCTTGCTGAGAGTAGAGTAGAAAATATCGTGTTTGCCCAATGATTTGCTATTGTTCGAAATAAAGTAAAGAGTTTTGTTATCCGATGACAGGCAAATCGTTGCCTCGTGCGATTGCTTGTTTATCTTTTCGGAAATGTTTTTTGGCTTTTGCCACTTATTTCCTTTTAGCGTAGAAACATAAATGTCGCCACCATTAAGGTCCATATATACATACATCGTCTGACCATCGGGCGAAAGACCTGCCACTGCATCGTTTAAACCTGTGTTGAGTGGAGCTCCTACATTGCGGGCCTTTGTCCAGCCATTTGCGGTGTGTGAGCTTTCGTATATGTCCTCGCAGTACATTCCATCTTCGAGTATCATATTTCCAGTGCCGCCTTTGCGTCTCGAAGTGAAGTACAATTTCGAACCGTCTGAAGTTACAAGAGGAATATATTCGCGGTATTCGGTATTAATGTTTTCGCCTAGGTTAATGATTTCCACATCCACGGTGTCCTTCATAATTTCGATTCCGTTGTTGCATTGTTGGATGAGACGGCGAATCTCGGTTTGCTCATTCTTGTCTTTCAGGGTTTTCAAGTAATCGGCGTAATACTTTTTCGCATCTTCGAACTTGTAGTTCCAATGGTAACCGCATCCGAGATAGAAAAGGATTTTCTTATCGATGGTTTTGTTTAGTTTATATGCACGTTCAAAGTATTCAAGGCATTGCGACTTCTGTATTGAGTTGAAATGGCAGTAGCCAATCTTATAGTTAAGGTCGGAATTGTTTGGATTGAAGTTTTGCGCTGGCATATAATATTTAAGTGCATTAGCGAAGTCTCCAGCGTAGAAAAAATCATCTCCAGTCCTAATGTTTGATTTTGCTGTGTTTACTTCGTTTGCTCGGCCGGGAAAGTTTGAGGTTGTGAATTTTGTGTCAACCTGAGCCGATGCGAAGCAGAAAAGCATTAGGATCAATATAGTAGAAACTATGTTTTTCATTTTTAAAAAATTTTTGTTGCTACAAAACTAATTTATTATTCCGATTCCGCAAAGACATACTTTGAAGTATGTGACAGCATTCATTTTTTCATTCTGCAAATAATAATATGATGTTTTGAATACAGATTGTCCGGCTTTTCTGTAGCAGAAAGCAACCAAAATCGTTTGTTTGGGATTGAATATTTACAAGTTAATATTTTGAAAATCAATGACCATTTGAATAAAAATAAAAAAAAGAAAAAAATATTTGGAAGTAATAGGAAATTTGTCTTACCTTTGCAACGCTTTTAGCGAGAATAGCTCAGTTGGTAGAGCACGACCTTGCCAAGGTCGGGGTCGCGAGTTCGAGTCTCGTTTCTCGCTCTTTTTTTTTACGCTCTTTTGAAGTAAGGAAATCAGTGCCCTGGTGGCGGAATAGGTAGACGCGCTGGACTTAAAATCCAGTGATCATTGCGATCGTGCCGGTTCGACCCCGGCCCGGGGTACCTATTACTTAAACAGACATTAGGATAATTTGTTTTTCATATTATTTTCCGGGTGAATAATTTTTTCATTCGGTTTTTTTGTTTTTATAGGGTAGGTAATCCTAATAATCCATCATTTCGAAAATAGTATTCCGTTCAGAGAGCACGTTATTTGAATCTTCAATCTAAAATCGTGCCTTGTAAATAGTAAATTACATTATCTTTGCAGAAAAATTACAATATGGATAATCTGTTGTCCGAAATAAAGGCTGCAAACCAGGATTTGTTCGGTCGTATTGTGGAATACCGCCGTCATATTCATCAAAATCCTGAACTTTCGTTTCAGGAGTTCGAAACTGCAAAATACATACGCAACATATTGCACGATAATGGTATAGCAACTGATGACAGTTTTGGTGACAATGCTGTAATCGCTGTTTTCGGGGAAGGCGGCGACACCGTCGCTTTGCGTGCCGACATCGATGCACTGCCGATTTGCGAGGAGGTTGATTTACCTTTCCGTTCGCGTAACCATGGTGTAATGCATGCTTGTGGTCACGATGCTCACGCAGCATCTTTGTTGGGAACTGCGTTGATATTGAAACGATTGGAAAAATATATTAGCAATCGCATCGTGTTGATTTTCCAGCCTGGCGAGGAATTGTGTCCTGGAGGAGCCAACATTTTGGTACAGAAAGGCTTGCTTGAGAAATACGACATCAAACGGATTGTCGGAATGCATGTTTCTGCCGAACTGCCTACTGGCAAATTCCTTTTCGGAAGCGGCTATCTGATGGCGGCTACCAACGAGCTTTATATAAAGTTCCATGGTGTTGGCGGACATGCAGCGATGCCGCAGAAGCGTAGCGATACCGTGCTTGCGCTTGCAGATTTCCTCGTTGAGGTGCGCAAAATGCAGGAATCGCTTACCGACGATATGCCTTTCGTAGTGGCATTTGGTAAAATTGTTGGCGACGGCGCCTTGAATGTCGTGCCTCCCGAAACATCTGCCGAGGGTACCATGCGAACTTTCAATCCTGTCTTGCACAAGACTATCGAAGAAAACCTGAAACGCATATCACAACAGTCGGCGACGAAGTACAAGTGTACTGCTGACCTCGAAATTCGCAAGGGCTATCCTGCTGTGTACAATAATCCCGAAGTTACTGCCAAGGTAAGAAGTTTGGCTGCAGAATATGTTTCGGATGCCAATATTGACGAAATGCCGTTGAAGATGACTGCCGAAGATTTTGCTTTTTATTCGGAGAAAATTCCTGCAACTTTTTTCCGTGCCGGCATCATGGGCAACGGTAGGGGCAAAGTTACCCAGCATAACCCCAAGTTCGATATGGACGAGGAGGTTTTCCGTACGACCCCAGGTCTTATGGCTTATATCGCGTTAAACTATTGATTATGAAGAAGCTTGCAATGTCCGAAATGGGACGCCTCTCGGTTGAGGAGTTTAAGTCGTCGAAGAAGAACCCGCTAGTTGTCGTACTCGACAATGTGCGAAGCCACCACAATGTCGGGGCGGTTTTCCGCACTTGCGATGCTTTTGCATGCGAGCGGTTGCTCTTGTGCGGAATAACGGGCACTCCGCCTCACCGCGATATTCAAAAGACTGCACTTGGTGCAACCGAGTCGGTAGAGTGGAAGTATTACGAAAATACCATGGATGCCGTTTCGGAACTGAAAGCATCTGGTTATAAGATTGTTGCTTTGGAAATTGCAGAGGGCAGCATTCCTGTAGATTCGTTTTCTGCGGTAGAGGGCGAAAAGTATGCGCTAGTGCTTGGCAACGAGGTCGAAGGCGTTGATGATGCTATTATGAATCTCGCCGACATCTGCCTCGAAATTCCGCAGTTTGGTACAAAACATTCGCTCAACGTATCGGTAAGCGGAGGAATCGCAATTTGGGAAATCGTCAAGAAATTAATTGGCAATTAATGCTTAAAGATGAATAATTTGCAGAGACGCAATGCTTTGCATCTCTACAATTAATTATCGATTTCATTCAGCGCTTCCTTTGCATGAGCCAATGCTGCATCGAAGTTGTCGTGTATGTTGCCCTTGCCTATGAGGAAAGATATTCGACACTTATCCAACGACTTACGCACATTGGGCTGTACTCCCGAAAGGAAAATCTTCTTGTTTGATGTTTGGAGCGACTTTATGGCTTCGCGGAAGTTTCGCTCGCCTGTTTCGTCCATAAATGGAACGTGTCGCATACGGATTATAAGTATCTTGGTGGAGTCGGGACGTCCTTTCAGCACCTCGCTGAACTGCTTGGCAGCGCCGAAGAAGAACGGTCCGCTGATTTCGTAGATTTCTATTCCTTCGGGAACATCGTCGTAGTTTTCCATAGTGTTGGTGTCGAGGTCGTTCTTCAAAATCGCCTCTCCATTGTCGGCCATACGCTTCATGAACATCAGCGATGCAAGGACGATGCCGATTTCTATTGCAACTGTCAGGTCGACAAGCACCGTAAGGAAGAAGGTTACGAGCAATATTATTATGTCGTATGGCGAACCACGCAGAATTGATGTGAAGCTGCGCCATTCACTCATATTGTATGCCACAACAATAAGAATACCTGCAAGGCACGACATAGGTATGAGCTTTGCATAGTTTCCGAAACATAACATTATGAGCAACAGCGTTACGGCATGAACAATACCTGCGATAGGTGTACGACCGCCGTTTTTGATGTTTGTTGCTGTACGAGCAATAGCTCCTGTTGCTGGAATTCCACCGAAGAATGGAGTAATTACATTGGCGATACCTTGTCCAATGAGTTCGGTGTTGCTGCGGTGGTTGCTACCAATCATACCGTCGGCTACGACTGCCGATAGCAACGATTCGATTGAACCGAGTAACGCTATAGTAATTGCTGGTTGCAGGTAGTTGCCGACGTTTTCCCAGTGGATTTCGGGAATGCTTATTGCGAGGCTACCTTTTATCTCGCCGAACATGCTTTCAATTGTAGTTACTGGAATATCGAATATGGCAACAACTACTGTCATAAGTATTATTGCAACAAACGAACCTGGGATTTTGTTGGTCAACTTGTTGATTATTATGCTTATGAGAATTGTTGCAACGGTAATGCCCAAAGCCCAGTAGTTGGTTGTGCCGATGTTGTCAATATATACGCCCCATTTGTCGATGAAGGCTGCAGGAACGTCAGTAACTTCGAGTCCCAGAGCATCTTTTATCTGCGTGGAGAAAATTGTCAGTGCTATACCGCTGGTGAAACCAACTACCAGTGGATGAGGTATGAAGCGCAGTAACGAACCCAGTTTCAACAAGCCGAACAGAATCATAAAGATGCCTGCCAGTATTGTCGAAATCATCAGTCCGTCGAGGCCGTATTGCGCAACTATGCCCGAAATGATGATTACAAATGCACCTGTAGGTCCGCCAATCTGTACGCGGCTACCGCCGAGAAACGAAATCAGGAACCCGGCGATTATTGCGGTAACGATACCTTTGTCGGGTGAAACTCCCGATGCCACAGCAAATGCAATTGCCAAAGGTAGAGCAACTATACCGACGATTATACCCGAGAATAAGTCCTTTGTAAACTGTTTCTTCGTGTAACCCTTCTTCAGAACGCTGAAAAATTTAGGGTAGAATATGTCTTTTATCTGAAAATTAGCCATTTAGTAAATGTTAAAAAACGGGCGCAAAATTACTAAAAAATATCTTTGCACCAAAGCCCTTTTTTTGTGGGTTTAATTTATGGCAATTATTTTATGCAAACCTGCCGAACTTTTCTTCTTCTTCGCTGAAGTCAATTGCACCAATTTCCTCCTTTATGCGTTTTATTTCAGCGAGATTGTGATTGCAAAATGCTTTATAGGCATCCGATTGCGGATTTGCAGGACGGTGGTTGGCGGCTGCGGTTATTTTGCTAATCCACGCAATTGCCGATTTTGTCTGCTCTGAGAAAAATGTTTCGCTAAAGCGTTCCCATATATACTGCACGGCTGTTTCCGACGGATGAACCATATCTGTAGCATAGAAACGATAGTCGCGAAGCTCGTCCATCACAATTTCGTAGGCGGGGAAATAAAATGTACTTCCGAATTTAGCATTAAGTTCGTTTATTGCAAGGTGCAGAGTCGATTTGCTAATCTGGTTCTGGTGTGCTCCGTCGCGCCAGTGGCGGATAGGACTTACCGTGAAAATTATGCGCAGATTTGGATTTGCTTCAGTCAATGTTTTTATGCACTCCGACCACGATTCAACGATTTCGCTTACGGGAAGTAGCCTGCGGTTGAAACGATTTTCAGGCAGCTTGTGGCAGTTGCATACGACCTCCATTGTGTCGGCATGTTCGTACACAAAGGCAGTTCCAAAAGTGACGAACATAACATTCGCTCTACGAATTTCGTTTGCAAAAGTCTTGGTGGCTTCGTTTAGGTTTTCAATGCATGTAGCCTTGTCGGGATTCGAAAAACGGCTGTGGAAATCGAAACAGTTCCATGTTCCCCCCGAGGGAAACACATCGTTGTCACTATATTCTTTGCCCGAAAGAGCATTTTTTATGCTTTTGCAAATCGAAAGCGGATTGTAAAGTATCCCTGTTGGGTTAACGCTAGTCGGGATTTTGGTTTCAGCCAGTTTGTCGCCAATATTTTCGGCAAAGCACGAACCTACGAAAAGGCATTTGTCGTTGTGCGAAATGCCAAATGAGGATTTCGGGATGTCTATTTTTGTTCTAAAGTCCATTTATATATCTGTTCTTTGTGCTTTTCTCTTTTTTCTTGTGGCTTTATTTGAGTTTACATACGATGCAAGCCAGTATGTTATGCTTGTACTTAAAATTCCAATCCCAGCCCCGGCAAGAACATCGCTTACCCAATGTTTATTGTTGTATATGCGCATAAATCCCACTCCCGCAGCCACAACATATCCTACAACACCGACAACAGGATAATCCTTGAATTCGCGTCTCAGTATTTCGGCTCCAGTAAAGGCCGCTATGGTATGTCCCGAAGGAAAACTGAAGTGGTCACCATTGGGGCGCATCCTGTCAATTCCATATTTCATCGGCAGAGCAATTCCATACGCTATTATGTACGAAGCAGCGGTAAGGGTTGTAAGGTCGCGATATCCGTGCTTGCCTTTCAGTCCACAAAGATTCAGTCCGTATGTAGCGACCGCAGGCAAACACACTACGTAATCTTCAAAAAAGATGTGCTTATGCCCGTTGCGTTGCATTAGGTTGCGAAATTCAAGGTCAATGCTTGTATTCAGTTTTGGTGTAAATGCTATTGTGGCTCCTGCAGAAAAAAGCAAAACAGGTGCAATAAGCCCAGTGGCACGAAATTTATGTACGCTTACGTCGGTACAAGGTCTCCGCCAAGATTGGACGAATGCGCTTGGTTGTCTAATATTTGTTGTGTCCGAATTAATCTGCAAATCAGCGGCATTTAAAGTGCTGTCAACCATTATCGTATCGTTTTGCGCATTTGCTGCAAAACACACGAGAAGCAATAAAAATAGTATTATGAAGCACTTGTGCATATCAGATTGTTGCAAGATAAAAGTTTTTCCCCTTGAAATAAATGACGTACAGTTTGCCGTTTATGTATTTGCAGCACTTGCATTTGCAATCGCTGGCAAGCGGAAATTCGCGCTCGTCATCTACTTTGCCGTCAAGGTTGTATTCCACGATTTTGCTGTAGTTGCCTTCTGTGCCTTCTACAGTTGTAATTCCCTTGTCGTCAACCATAAAGGCATATATTGTCCTGCTCGATTCTGTGATTTTTGTTGCGCTTCCGTCCTTGCCGATTTCGAAAACCGAACCCGCTGCCGAAGCGTAAATTTTTCCACCGTAGGTATAAAACCTTGGCTGCGAAACGTATGTGTAAATCGAATTCATCACGTTGCCTTCGGCAGCCATATTCTCCGATTCGCGACGTGGCAGATCTATAGTTTTTTGCAGAACAAACTCGTTGGATTTTTGCTTTACAAAAAGCATTAGGCTTGGAATATTGTCGGGTGTTTGTGCCCGTTCGTATTGCGATGCGCTGTTTGTGATTACAATGCTGTCGGAAAGGAAATATTGGAAGTTTCCCTGTGGCAGATTGGATGCAATTCCACCCTTGTCGTCGAACAGAATCTTGAAGTCCTTGCCGTTGTGAAAAATTGCAGCCGGGATTATCATATATCCCATAGTGTCCATTACTGGCAACGGATATGCGTACAAGGCATTGTTGTTGCTATCGCCGTAGCCGAGCAGTGCAAGCGGTTGAATTGGCGTGCTATCGGTTAGTGGTTGCCCGCTAATTTTCGACAGAAATTCGGCAAAGCTGTGCGAAACCTCGTCAAAGCCAATGCTGTTTATCATTCCAGAGCGAGTGTCGATTTGGTAGGCGCGAGTGCGGTCAATTATGCAAATAGCGCTGTCGTTTGCGCTTGCAATCTGCGATGGATTGTTGAGCATACATTCATCGTTTTCCTGAATTTTCAGTTCGGTAGGTTCTGGTGTACTGCAAGCTACGAGGAAAAATGCGAGCGAGAATATTATTATTTTCGATTTCATGACGTTATGTTGATTCTTGTGATGCAAAGGTATTACATATTTCTATAATGAAAAAAGAAATGAAGGGTATCATTTCTTTTTTCATCCTCGTCCAATATTATGCCGTTAGCATTTGTCTGGCAAATCAATTTTCATCAGTTGCCTCAAGAAAATAATCGCTTGCCTTAGCTTCTATAACTGCCTTAATTTTCTATTCGGCTTCCAATTCAATATCATTGACATTGTCGGGTAAATCCATACCAAACTTGATAGTAATTCGGTTCTTGTCGGGACTAGCTTCGTCGGTAGCAAGGAATGTCAGCTTGTCTGCCAGAATGCCTTGACCGATAAAGTATTCTCTCAAGTTCTTCTCGCGCATGCTATTCATCATCTTATACATACCTTCGATTTCCGAATTAGAATATAACTTCATTGCAGCTTCGGTTGTATTTCTAACATTTGCCCTATTTTTAGCATATTCTATTAGCCTCGGGTCCTTGTCCTTTATCGCTTGAATTGCCTTGTATTCCTCAACGGTAAGATCCTCACGATTCTTATCGTTTGCTTCAAGGAAATAATCCAGTTTCAATCTGAAAAGTGCAATCTGATTCAAATTGGTAGTCTTGTCAAGCGACTGAGTTATTGACATTTTTACATCAGGCTTACTTGAGATTATGTCTTTCAGTTCTTCCGACAATTTGTTAAGCTGCTGATAATTCTCAACGGTAAGGCTACGGTCGGTAATGTCCATGTACATATCCCTGAAGTTATCTACACCACCTTCCTTCTTGAATGCATCAAACGGGCTTGTGGCAATCTTCACCATAAGGTTGCAGAAAGTCTTCCATATAATCTTTCCGATCTTGAACGTCGGGTCGTCGATGTTGCCAGTTACAGGCAGATCGATTGAAATCTTTTTGTTCCTGTCGGACAAAATGTACAGACCAGCCTTCAACGGGATGTTGCCGTACTCAGCCTTCACATCTTTGCGCTTCTTTTCAATCGTGCAGTTGAGAATGTTTAGTTCGTTGGAGCTATTAAGGTAATTGTTCGTGATTGTGCTTATACTCGACAAAGAAAGGATACCATCGCTAATTGGGTATGCCGTATAGTGTACACAATATGGCGACATGTCCTTCAACTTTATGTTTTTCAGGAAAATATTGAGCTTCATGTTCGAGAAGTTGGATAAAGAGCCATCGAACGAGCCTTTAAGTTCGCCCTTGTCGCCGACCTGTGCCTTCAGCTTTGCGTCGAACTGCGAAACAAGGTTCAGGTTGTTGGCACTTACATTGATGTTTGTTATTGGTAGTACAAACTTCTCAAGCAAGGAGTTGTCGGTATATACAATGCTGGAGTTATCAAGAGTGAACTTCTTGATTGTCAAATTCATATCACCGTCACCTGACTCTGATTTGTCCTCTTCTTCATCGGCACTATCTTCAATTAAAAGCTTGTCGATGTTGTCGTGCAGAGTGTCGTAGATAATGTATTCGGTCTTTATTCCATCGATTAGTATCTCGTTGAATGCAAAGAGGTTCTTTTCTGTATCAATCTTATCGATTCCAACCTTTATCTTGTTGGCTGTGATGACATCATTTTCTTCCAAATCCTTCAGTACGATGTCGTTGATTTCAACATCACCACTTGCAATAATGTTCATTATATGCTCGGTTGAACCCTTGACAGAAATCTTGGATGTGAGTTTGCCGTCGAACGATGAAACATTCATGCTTTCCTTGAGATACGGGAAAACTGGTGCCAACGAGAAATCCTCGAGATCGATGTCGAGGTCGTATTTGCCGTTTTCCATTCCGTATGCCACCTGCAGACCAAGTCTTCCGCCTTCGGCAAAGTCGAGGTTGATGCCAACATCGGTATTTTCGCCGCTGAAGTAGATATGCGGAATTTCGAGCTGCAAGTTGCCCATATCAAACTGACTGCCTATTGCAACATCGCGATAGTCAACTTCACCACCCTTCAAGGTAATGTCGTTCAAGTTGATAATCCAGTTGGTGCTGTCCTCTTCCTCCGGTTCTTCCTCATCGGAAGCATAGAAGTCGATAAGGCTGTCGAAGTTAAACGCATCACCATCCTGTATAATCACTGCCTTGGGATTGATAAGGGTTATCTCGTTGAGCTTAACCTCGTTGCTGATGAGCTTGAACGGATTTATCTTCACGATAAGCGTATCGAACGAGCAGAACTCGTCCTTGTCGTTCAGTTCCATCATCGTCAATCCCATGATTTTCACCTTGCCGACAAACAGGTTGGTTCTTATCTTCTCGACCGTTACTGTACGTCCGCAAAGTTCCTTGCAGTGGTTGTTGATGTAACTCTTTGCTATCGGACCTGCTATGAAATTCACGATAATGAGCAGAACTAGGATTACTCCTAATATTATGCACGGAATTTTAATGGCTTTCTTTACACCAGGTTTCATCGTATTATCAATTAATTATTTTTCCATTATCTTGCCGATGGCATTGTCGTACAATTCCTTGGCATCCTTAATGAAGCCGAAAGACTCGTCGTCGATTCTGAGTTCGCCCTTGGTAACGTGACCGAGCAGCGAGAACGGAATCTTTTCCTTCATCATGAAGTCAACAAAATCGTCCTCCTGGTCTTCGTTCATCGAAACAACAACTCGGCCCTGCGATTCGCCGAACAGGAAGGCGTCGGTACGGAATTCGCTAGCGGTTGTGATGTCGAAGCCAAGGTTGTTTGGCATTGCGGCCTCGAGCAAAGTGATGTACAGACCGCCGTCAGAAACGTCGTGCATCGACTTTACAAGTTTCTTTGCTGCAAGAACCTGCAACAGCTTCGAGAGTTTTACTTCGAAATCGAGGTCGAACTTCGGCGCTGGCGACTTCTTAACCCTATGATATGAATATAGGTATTCGGAGCAGTTGATGTCATCGGCGCTTTCACCTATCAAATAAATAACGTCACCCTTCTTGTCGAAGCACAGCGGAGT
>JAEEGK010010288.1_pt1 | contig 21606 bp, 14 predicted proteins | sample 8958771 | NCBI WGS metagenome assembly JAEEGK01 (sample SAMN16246547, study PRJNA631951) | gut metagenome | biome: gut microbiome; feature: rumen; material: SC-attached | host: Bos | place: Iran: Karaj | collected 2018-10 | reverse complement strand
TAAATAAAATAATATTAAGAATTTATTTAAAAGAAGTAAAAATAATAAAAAATAATATTTATGATATATTTTTTTATATAAAAAATTCATATAAATTAACAAATATGAAAATATTTTTATTTCATGCAATATATATATATATATATTTAATTCTATTTTTATTATTATTAAAAATAATATAAAATAATAAATTAATAATATATTTATATTTATATATTTTATTTTTTTATTTGAAAAAATATATAACAATTATTTTTTTTTCTTTATTGATTTTAATTTTAAAATATCTATATATTTATTACTTAAAACAGAATTTTTTTTTGTATTACTTTTTTTTATACTCCTATTTGAATTTGAATTATAGCTGTTAAAATATCTTTCACTATTAGTAAATCCATTTATTAAATTTCTTGAATAATTTTTATTATTATTTTTGATTAATTCATCAAATCCTTTAATATGAATTCCTTTAATAGATTTAATACTTCCACTAGGATTCATATTATGTATAGGTAAAAAACTTTTTGAATTTAATATTAAATTTTTTGATTTATGTGGTGATATACTTTTATTTGTTAATTGAATTTTATTTTTTTTCTTATCTATTTTTTTACTAATTAAATTTATAATTTCTTTATTATGATTATTTATATTATTTTCTCTTGTTGTTAAAGGTATTTTATAATTTCCATGTTTAATATTTAAATTTGATTGATTAGTTTTAAATTCTTTTGTGATTTTAGTTAATGATAAATTTTTATGAATATTTTTAATTATATTTCTTCTTGTTGTATTTGAATTAATGTTATTTTTTTTTTCTGAATTTTTTTTTACTTTTTTTTTAAAAAAATTCTTTAAAAAAATATTTTTATTATTTGTTAATATAGAAAAAATAATTTTTTTGTTTATATTTCCTTTATTATTATTATTTAAAAATAAATAATTATTATTTGTTAAAATATTATTTTTTAATTCTACATCTATTGTACTATAAATATTTTTATTTTTACTATTATTTATATTATTTAAATTATTAAAATTTAATAATGAATTGCTTTTATAACTATTTACATTTCTTTTATGATTTCTTCCTTTATTATTATTATTAAAAGTAATATATTCTTTATTATTATCAATAGTTCTTTTAAAATACATTTCATTAAAATTATTTTTATTTCTTTTATTTTGATCGTTATTATTATTTTTATTATTACTTATATTTTTTTTCTTTATTTTTATATTTTTTTTTAAATTCATATTTATAATTTTTTTCTTACTTTTTTTTTTCTCTCCATCTTCTATTAATTTTATAATCTTATCAATAGAACTATTATTTCTTTTATAATAACTATCTTTAATTCCAAAAATTCTTTTTGCCTCACTTGTATTTGTTTGATTTAAAATTGAATCAAAAGCTTCAGTTGTAAATACAGTATCATCAGGTTCTTCATCAAAATATCTAAAATTATTATTATTATAAATATTTCTTTTCTCTCTTTCCATTTTATCTTCTAATTCCTGTTGATTATCAATAACTCTTTGTTTTCTTTGTATATTTTTATATATATATTTACTTTCAGGTAAAATAACATAATTTGGAAAAATTACACTACATGCTATATAATATTCATAAATTTTTGGAAGAATTTTTTTTGAATTTTCAATATTATAATAATTCTGAAAAAATTCAGAATTATCATCATTTATTAAAATTTCTTTAAATAATGATACAATATGTGTAGATTCATTGAAAATAATTTCATTTATTATTTTTGTGTTATAAAAATTACTATCTATTAAATATAATTTTTTAAATTTTAAATTAACAATTCTTTCAATTTGTTTTAAAGAAGTTATTTGATTATTATTTTTATTATTTGAAGGGAAAAAAGTTTTTTCCTTATTATTCATAAATAATAATGTATTAATTGAAAGTTTACGATTTGATTTATTATAATTATTATTATTTGAACATTTTGTACTGTTTGAATTAAAAGACTTACTTATTTTTTCTTTCATTGTTTATTTTCTATTATTTTTTTAATATAATTTTTTAAATTAAATTTTTAATTTAATTTATTTTAAATTTTTTTATTAAAAATGTCATTATTTGGAAATAATAATAATAATTTATTTGGAAATAATCAAAATAATAATAATAATTTATTTGGAAATAATAACCAAAATAATAATAGTAATAATTTATTTGGAAATAACAATAATCAAAATAATAATTTATTCGGAAATAATAATCAAAATAATAATAATAATAATTTATTCGGAAATAATAATCAAAATAATAATTTATTTGGAAACAACAATAATCAAAATAATAATTTATTTGGAAACAATCAAAATAATAATAATTTATTTGGAAACAATCAAAACAACAATAATCAACAACAAAATAATAACAATAATAATAATAATTTAAATTTTAATCAAAATAATAATAATCAAGCTTATATAAATGAAATTTATAATTTATTTTGTAATTTTTATAATTCAATGAACACTCAAAGTCAAGGAAATATTTTTAAATTTTATCTTTATAATAAAATTCCATTAAACAAAGATCCTTCTGATTATATTCAATATCATCAATATATTCAAACTGAGGATAACTCAATAAATTTCATTGATTATAATTTATGGAAAAATGCCTTTGATTTAAATCCAAATAAAAATAAATTTTATCCAACTCAAATTTCTAGTCCAAAACAATTTTTGGAAAAAATTAAAACTAGTAAAATAAATATTTTTTCTGCTTATGAAGATGTTTTTAAATTACAAAAACAATTTGAAGATTTAAATAATAAAGAAAAAAATGAAATTAAAAATCAGCTAAATAATGCAAGAAATAATGAAAAAAAAATTAAAGATTTATTAATGCAAACAAGTATTAAAATGGCGAAATTAGGAATTAAAATGAAAAAATTCAAAAAAAATGAAAAATTAGAAAAAAAAATAGATGAAAAAATTATAAGCACAGATGAAAAATGTGTTGAATTAAAAAAAATAATTGATGATCTTAAAAGTGATCCTATTGAAAAATATTATTATATTAATGATAATAATAATAATCAAAATATAGATGAAAATGAAATGAATTTTAATAATAATGAAGATATAAAAATATCTAATAAAATAAGTATAAAAAAAAATTTAAATATTTTAAAAGAACTTAAAGGTTTAATAGACGTTCTTTATGATAATTTAAGTCAAAATGTTAATACAATAAAAGGAATTTCAAAAGATCTTATTTCATTAGCTCGTTACAATTCACTAGAATAATTTAATTAATTAATATTTAATATTTATATAGAAACTTAATATAATTAAAAAATAAATATTTTATAATTAAAAAATGAGCACTAAAAAATATATTATAAGTTCTAAACCTTTTCCAATGCAAAATGATTTATTATTTAATTATAATAGAAATGCTCGAAATCTACAAATTATGAAAGGAAAACAAACAAGTCCTTTTAAATATATTGATCATTTTAGTTCAAATTATTCTTCTTTTTTTAATGATAAAGAACAAATTCATGGTAAAAAACATTATGAAAATGGTTTATATAAATCAGATATTTTAAATATTCAAAATAGTAATAAATATAATAATATTAAAGTAAATAAAAAAAATGAATCAAAAGAAAAATATAATATTAATTTAGATAATAATAATAGATATTTTGAAAAAAAAAATGATTTTAATATTATTTCTGAATTAAATAAATTAAAAAATAATAATGATAATAAAATTAATAAAATTACTGTTAAACAAAGAAATATTTTTAAAAGAAATAATATTCATAACAGAAATATAAATTCTGTTAATAATAATAATAATAATCAAAATAATGGATTATTGATAAGAGTAAATAGAAAAATTCCAAATAATAATAAAATCGTTAATAAATCTTTAAATGATTCTAACAATAAAAGTTATCATAAAAATCATCATTTTACAAGTAGAATTAATAGAAGTTTAAATACATATAAAATTCCTCAATATGATTCATTTGATTTAGCAAATAATAATTATAATAATAATTTTAATTATAATAATAGAAGTTTAATATCAATTAAATTTCCAATTAATAATCATATTAATAATTTTTCTGTTGATATGAGCAATAGTCCAAAACGTGGTGATTCACAAATATCAAATCGTTCTAATTCTTCAAAATCATCAGCGTTTAAAAGAAAATTTAGTAAAAAAAGAAGATTTTCAGAAAGAAATTATAATAATGATTTTAAAAATTTTACTGAAAGAAACTTTAATAACAATGAAAATAATTTCAGTAAAAAAAATATTATAAATTCAGATAATTTTGAAAAATATGAAATTAATAATATTATTCCTGTAAATGAAAAGGAAATTAAAAAAATTTTTAATAGTAATGGAATTAATATATATAATTTAAAAGATACTAAACATGATATTATTTCAGGAAAATATTCTTTACAATTTAATATTAATAAAAATATTAATGATAAAAATTTTGAAAAAAAATTAAATAAAATAAAAAGAAATTTACCTATAAAAAAAATTGAAAATAAATATGAAAAAAAAGAAACAATCACAAATCGAAAAAATTTTTATGAAAATTTAATTAATGATTATAAAAATATTAATAATGATAATAATGATAATAATATTGTAAATCAATCAAATACGATTAATCATAATTTTACAAATACTTATAGAATTAATCATAAATATAAAAATTTTATTAACTATCAAACTCATGGAAATAATTAATAATAATAATAATAATATTTTTTCTTGTTAATATTTTTTTGTAAATAATTTTTATTTAATTTTTTGGTAAAAATTTTAAAAATAATTAATATTTTAATAATATAAATAATATAATATTATAAATATAATATTTTATTTAATTATTTTATAAAGAAATAAAAAGAAAATTTAACGAAAAATATTATTAATAAAATACTATATAAAAATAATTGTGCAATATAAAAATATATAATATAAAAATATATAATTTTTATATATTATTAATAATAATAATAAAATTATTATATATCATAAAACCTCAAAAACAATATCAGACAATTTTAATGCTATTTTTTATTATTTTTATTAGTTTTAATCATATTATTTCTTTTCATTTGATTTAATCTTTTTTTCTCAAACATTTTCTTTTTTTCTTCATTAAAAGTTTTAACATTAAAAGGATAAATTTTAATAATTTTTCCTTTTCCTCTTGTTCTTCCTTCTCTAAACAAAACGATATCACCTAAATGTAAATATTCTGGTTTTTTAATAAACTTAAATTTAATAGTTCCATTGTCTCCTGCTCTCATAAATTCTTTATCCATTCCAATTATAGTTGCAGTTTGTCTTACAACATTGCAATGAATCACACTTTGATAACCAACTTTAATTGTACTTGAATGATGAACTATCAACCCTTCAATTTCGAATATTTCCGCTGGATCTAAATGATTTTCTATATCAACTAAAACCATCCCTTTTTTAAAATTATCGGTAGATAATTCATATCCTTTTTCTAAACTTTTTAATTTCACTGAACATGAATTACCACATTTAATTTCATTAACATCGCATCTTAAAAATTGGATACTTTTTATTTGTACTGTTTTAAATGAACCATCCATCATTGGACCCATCGCAACTTTTTGACCCACTTTTAAATAACCTGATGTTAAAACTCCCGCATAAATAATTCCAACTTTTGTGTTAAACGCACTATCTAATAACATTTCAGTTTTATCTTTTGGGGATTTAATAACCATATTCATTGAATTTTTATAATGTCTCGGAATGAGATAGCCTAAAAATGTTTTTAAATAATCTAATCCTTCTCCAGTGACTGTACTAATTTGAAAAATAGGAACAATTTCATTATTAATAATTTCTTTAGCGTTTATAATTGCGTCATCAATAGAAGCAACATTTTTTACGGTTTTTTTTAAGCCATTTGTTAATAAATTTACAAATATATTTACAGTTTTATCTTTAATGTCTTTAGGTGCAATGTCAATTTTAGTAAAAACAATAAAAAATGGGACATTTAAAGAAATAACAATTCCTAAATGTTCTTTTGTCATTCTCTGAACACCCATATTCGTTCCAATTAAAATAATAGCATAATCAGGTAATAAACCAGTCAATCCGTACATAGTAGTTTTTAGATACTTTTCATGTCCGCATAAATCTAATAATGTAATGACTGAATCAGATTTATCTGCTATTTCTTTCCAAGCGATATTTTTTTTTTCGTTTATTCTTCCTAAATCAACACTTTTGTGATTCTTATATCCTAAAATTTCTTCTGCTATTGAACTAGTTCTTCCTGTTTCGCTTTCGTGTTGGTAGTTAAAAACGTATTGACGTGCGAAACCTCTTCCATCGTCTTTAATGTTTTTTGTTAAACATCCTACTAATGTTGATTTACCTGAATCTACGTTACCTATTACTGCAACTCTTATTTCTTTTATGTAATCTTCTGATTCAATGTTTGTTTTTAATGATGATATTATTGTTTGTTTGGGTGTTTCTAAATTTAAATTTTCTACTTTTGTTGTTATGTCTTTTAAATCTTCCACCATTTTTTAAATATTTTTTTCATTATTTGAATTTTTTTAGGGTAATTTTTTTGATAATAATAGAATTTATTGAATTAAAAAATTATATTTTTATTATTAAAAAATTATTATTAAAATAAAAAATAATAAAAAATAATTATTATTATTATTATTGTAATAAATTTATTTTATTTTTTTTATGGATGATTCATTAAAATTCAAATACAAAATTGAAATAATAGACATTTTTCCAACATTAGAAGAAATTACTCAAAATAACATAGATAAAATAACATTAGAAATTCCTTTATTAAAAGAAGAAATTATTTTGAATGATTTATTATTATCAAAAAATAAAAATTTAATTGCTTTTAATGATGAAGTTAAATCATTGAATTTTATTATTTCTAAAAATAATAATCCTTTTGCTGGAACTAATGCTACTTTAATAAAAGGTTCTCAATGGATTACTTTTAAATATGAAAATCCAAATAATGTTAATAATAATAATAATAAAAATAATAGAAAAAATTCTTTAGCGCTTAGTTTAATTGATTGTATTAAAATTAAAATTTTTTATTCTGATTTTAATAGTGATAGTCATAATATTAGTATTAATAATAATAATAATAATTATAAAAAACATACTCAATTATTTTCTGATATTTCTTTAAAAAAAAATAATAATAATAATACGAATTCTTTTAAAAAAAATAATAATTATTTAAAATCAAAGAAATTAACAAGTATTTCAACTTCTAAAAAAAAGAATCAACATAATAATTCTTATGATGAAAATGTTAATTTTAATTTATTATTTAATGATAATATTTCTAATGTTCCAAACAGTACTCAACATTTAAAAAAAAAACAAAAAAAATTAAATGAAAAAAATTTTTTTAATCATTCTTTAATTATCACAAAAAATGAAGATTTATTTGGAATTGAAACTTCTATTAATAATATTAATAATAATATTAATAATAATAATAATAATTATATTAATAATACAACATCAAATAATAAAAGAGTAAAAACACCATCAAAAAAAAACAGTAAAAAAAATAATACAACTCTTAATAATGTAAATTTTAATAATAATATTAATAATAATAATAATAATATTAATAATAATAATAATAATACTAATTCAAAAAATTATAATTCAATTATTAAAAATCTCGACACTAATTTCAAAAACATAAACATTAAAAAACAACTTCACACACCAGATGAAAAAAAATCATCCACAAATGAAAATATTTTATCAACAACTTCAACATATCAAAGCAGCGACATTGAAAAAAAAAAGCACATCAACATTAATAATAATAATAACATTAACAATAATAATAATAATAATAATAATAATAAAATATCAAAACTCGATTTTTGTGAAAATTTTTTTGAAAAGAATTTTGATGAAAATCTTTTTTTTGATGAAGAAAAAAATCAATTTTCAATGTTAAAAGAAGATTTTTTTTTACTTTACACAGATGAATACACTCAAAATATTTCAAATGATTTAATTACTTTTGAATTAGAACTTTTGATTGAAAAAATTTTTGAATTAATAATTGCTTATCATATTCAAATTAAAAATTTAAAAGACGATCATAATAAATTAAATGTTTTGTATAAAGAAACTTTTTTGCAATTTTATTTATTAAATAAAAAATTATTTAAATTACAAAATTTAAAAGAAAAAAATCAAATTCAAAAATCAAATATAAAAATTGTTAAAAATAATTTTTATAAACAAAAAATTAATGTTTTAGATAATCAATTTAATGAATTTCAAATAATAAAAAATATTCTTGGAAAAAAAATAAATGAAAATAAAAAATTTTACTTAAAAGAAATTATTTTTAAATTAATTAATAATAATCCAAATTTAATTAGTCAAAATAAAAGTTTTATTAATTGGTTTAATAAAGCAAAAAAAAATAATAATAATAAAAAAGTAAAAATTGAAATTCCAACGATTAATATTCCAAATAATATTAATAATAATAGTAATAATTATAGTTCAAAATCAACTACAAATCGCGGAGTTAAAAATAATTTATCTTTCAAAAATAAAAATAATATTAACAAAACAGATAAAAATCTCAAAAAGAAAAAAATTAAATAAAAATTATATTAATTTATATTATAAATATTATAAAAATAAATTTATTAAATTATTAATTATTAATTTATTTTAAATAAATTATTATTAAATGAGAGAATTAAAATATCATGAAAAAAAACTTTTAAAACATGTCGATTTTTTAAATTGGAAAAAAGAATCAAACATTCATTTCACAAAAATAATGCGAAGATATTACATTCAAAATAAAATCGATTTAAAAAAATACAACACAATCTGCGGAAAAATAAAAAAAATCTTACATAAACTTCTTTTATTAAAACCAAACGATTCATATCGTATTCAAAAAACCGAAGAATTACTAAATAAATTATATAATTTAGGTTTAATAAACAACAAAACAAGTTTAAAAGAATTAGATGACATTACAATATCGAAATTTTGTAGAAGAAGATTAAGTGTAATTTTATTTAGAAATAAATACACACAATCAATAAAAGAAGCAATAACGTACATTGAACAAGGACAAATTCAAATAGGAACTGAAACAATTTTAAATCCTGCAATGATGATTAGTAGAGAAATGGAAGATCACATTTCTTGGGCTCAAAATAGTAAAATTAAAAGAAAAATTGATATTTATAATGACAATGTTGATGATTATGATATGAATAATTAATATTAAAATATAATTAATTTTTATTTATATTTTCTAATGATGAATTTATATCTAAAATTATTTTATATGAATTTCCGAATGTTTTATAAAAACTTTTTAATAAATTTTTTTTAATTTTATCGTTAATGTTCATTTCTTCTATTTCATCGATTTTATCTTCGTTTTTTGAATATAAATAATTTTCTTTTAGTTTATTTATAAAAAATTTCGCATTTCCGCGAAAAATATTTCTAATTAATAACAAAACGAACATTTTATTTTTCATAAAAATTTCTGTTTGACTTTCATTAAAATGCGCTCGACTTCGATAAATAATAATTTTAGATTCGACAATTTCATTTAATTTCGATGTGAAATTTTTATTAATTCCTTCATAAAAATAATTATCAATTTGTTTTGAATATTTTAAATCATACATTGTTCCCTTTTTTCTTTCGTGTAGAATTTTTTTTTTATACCAAATTGGATCAACTTTAATTTCTGAATAAGGACGAGGAAAAGTTTTTATTCCGTTTATTAAAGCTGGTTTATCTCCTTTAACAATGTTTAAAATTCCTTCTGATGTATTAAAATTTTCTAAAATCGGATCTTTTTTTATTGTTTTTAATTTAAAAATTTTCCGTAAATAAAATCCTCGAAAAATAGATTGAATTTTTATTATTTTCTTCCAATCAAAAATTTTTGGTTTTATTTTAATTTGAATTTCTTTTGTTTTTTCTTTTTCTTTTGTTTTTTCTTTAATTTCTTTTGTTTTTTCTTGAATAATTTCATTTGGTTTTTCTTGAATTGAAATTAAAGGATTGACAATATTTAAAACGGATTTATTTTTACTATTTTTTTTAAGATTATTTTTAATTTTTTCTTTATTATTTGTATTGTTCCAATTTGGAGTTAAAAATTTTTTATTAATATTATTTTGTAATTTTTTCGTATATTCTAATCTTCTTAACATAACAGCGTTTCTTTCAGCTTTAGAAAAATTTTGATTATTAATGTTATTGCTATCATCTGAACGTTTATCAGGCAATTTTGTTAATTTTATTGTTTTTTTCTTTTTGATTCCTTCTTCTTCAATAGAAACAAATGAAGATTCATCAGTAAAAATTTTAGAATATTCTTTGTTGAAATAATTGTGAGTTAAATTAAAATTGTTATTTTTTAATTTACTGAAAAAACTTTTGTTTTTAAAATTTTCTGTTTTTAATCGAATTGGATTTCGTTGAAAATCGATGTTTAATTTGTTCATTATTGGTGAATTGAAAATTTTTATTGAAGGAGATTTTTTTTTTCGAAAAGAATTTTCGTTTGATGAATTTAGTTTATTTAATGTTGATAATATTGAAATTTCTTCGTTTATTGATTGATTATTGTTGTTGTTGGTGTTTATTAATTCTTTTGAAATTGTTGAATTAATGTCTGAAATAAAACTTTCTCTTGATGGAATTAAATCTTTTTTTGATGAATTTTTTGAATTTTTATTTGGTGATTTTTTTGTTGTTTCTAATGTTTTTTTTAATGATTTTTTTGGTTCTATTGCTTGTAATGATTTTAATGTTATTTTGTTGTTTTTTGAGGTTGGTTTTTTATTATTTTTTTTAACATTATTTTTCATTTTAATCTTAATAATTTTAATAATATTATTATAAAAAAATAAATAAATTTTTTATTATTAAATTAATATTTGAAATTCTTTATTTTTTTAAATAATATTTTTATAAATTTTTAATTTTTATTATTTATAATATTTGTAATTTTATTTCAAATAAAAACAAAATCTAATGAAACTATTAAGAATTTTAATATTATTTATTTTTATTCAATTTATTTTAACAGAAATAGCAGAAGAAGAAAAAAAAGCAGAAGAAGAAAAATGTACTAAAACAGAAAATCCTTCAATAGATATATGTAAAAAAGTAGATATATCAAAAATTAATAAAAATTGTTGTTTCTTTTCATATGTAGCAGAAGCTAAAAGAGTGAATATGTGTTTTGTAATTGAAAAAGATAAATACATAATACAACGATTTTTAAATTCATTAGAATCGAATAAAGCTCTTACTGATTCAATAACAGCTGATGATGCTATAATGGATTGTCTTTCAAATATAAATAAATATAAATATAAAATATTTTTTATTTTATTATTCATGTTATAAATATATAAAAAATAGAATGAAAAAATATAAATTTTTTTATTTTCAAATTATTTTTGAAAATATTTTATCTTTGTCAATAATTATTAAATAAATATTATTAATTAATTTATCATTTTCATTTTTTTACTTTTTATATATAAAAATTAATGAATTTATTTAAATATAGAAGTTTAATTTATAATTTAATAAATTAAATTTCAAAAATTTCAAAATTATTAAATTTTTAATTGAAAATAAATTTATTTAATTTATTTATTTTTTTGTTTTTACTTAATAAATTTTATAAATTTAATTATATTATTTTTATTTTTTCATTTTTTTAAATAAAATTTTTCAAAAAATATTTTTAATAAATTTATTAATAATTCATAAAATATCAATTTTATTATTAAAAAATAACATTATTATTTAATAAAAAAAATTTTTTTAAAAATTATAATAATAATAAAAATATTTTTATTTCCATCAAAAAATTATTATTTTTATTTTATTAACAACAAAATTAAAAATATTATTTCAAATATTAAATACAACCAAAATCAAAAATAAATAAAACTAATATTAATATTATAAAATTTATTATTATATATTAACATTATATTTTTATAATAATAATAATAAAAAAAAAAATGAATTCACTAAAATTATCATTATTTCTCACATTCCTAATTTTAATTTCCTCTAGAAATAATTTACGTTTCGTTTTCATGGTTCACAGACACGGAGCTCGAGCACCTTACACAGACTCAAACAACGTAGACATGTTAGGCGAAATTTGGCCCGAAGGTTCTCACAAAATAACAAATTTAGGCATTCGTCAACAATTTCTTTTAGGCATTCACGATCGAGAAAAATACAAAGATTTTCTATCCGAAACATATTCAACAAAAGAAGTTTCCGCAATTTCAAGCAATTCAAATCGCGCAATAGTAAGTGCAAATGCACATTTAATGGGGTTATTTAACAAGCAATTTCAGACGAATTTTACAGAACGTCAAAAGAAATTTTATAATCCTCCAATTAAAGACGAAATTGAAGTAGAAAAACATTATAAAAACATTGATAAAAATTTTTCTCCAAACAATATTCAAATAATGGCCGTTCATGTTTTGCGTGAAAAGCATCGTTTAGACAAATTTAAAAACGAATGTCCATTTTCAACGAAAGTTTTTGAAAACAATTTAAAACACGATGAAATTGTAAACAACGCTTTAATATTCAATGCAACTTTCGCTGAAGAATTATGCAAAGTTTTAAACATTTCTCATCCTCAAAGTAAAAAATATTTTCTCAATCACAGAAACATTCAATTATTATCAGATGCGATTGTGAATGGTTTGATTCATGACAAAACATTTGACATATTTAAAAAAGCAAATATTAATATTTTTAATCTTCTTCATTATTCATATGAAACGTTGAAATTGGATAATTTTTATTATTTCGCTGGTGATAAAGAATTAAGTTTGGCTTACAGCACAAGTTTGTTGAAGGAAATTGTTCATTATATGCGACATCGAGTAAAAAAAGACATTCGATTGGGAATAAAAAATGATTCTTACACTGAATTAAATCCAAAAATGGTGATTTATTCTCTTCATGATTATGATGTTAGTTCGATGTTAGAAACTATTCAAAATATTTTTGGTGTGAAATTAGCGAGTTTGTATCCTTCTTATTCAAGTAGTATGAATTTTGAATTGAGTTTTTTGGGCGAAGATTTGAATAATTTGAATGAAAATGACTTTGAAGTTAAAGCGAGTTTTAATGGGAATTTTGTTTTTGTTTTGAAATTTAGAGAATTCGCGGAAAGATTGGATGAAAAATTGTTTAGTGATGAGAAATTGAAAGAATATTGTTATAGAGAATTTGATGGAAATGTTAATGAAAATGTTTATGATGAAAGTGAAAATGTTATTAATTATCAATGTTATTTTTTGGTTATTTTTGGTGTTTTGGCGATGATTGAATTTATTGTAATATTAAGATTTAAAAAGAAAGAAAAAATCAATGAACAAAATGAAAAATATTATAAAAAATTTTCTGATAATAGTTTAATCAAAAGTAATAATTAATTTTTTATTAATAAAATTAGGTAATTTATTTAATTTATTTATAAATAATACAAAATTATAATAAAATTATTAAATAATATTTTTAAAAAAATATTATAAATATAATTAATTTATAATAATAATTATAAAATTATTTAATAATATTATTTAATAATGTCAAAAAAAAAAGATCTTTCAAAAGTTTTATTTTCTCCTCAAAAACCAAAAGTTCAAATTGAAAGTTCCCCAAAAAAAATAACCTATTCAGATTTATTATCCCCATCGAAAAATCGCTCTAACTCAAAAAACAAACAACAACGAAATCAAGAAATCGAAGTTCACATTTCGAAACCATCAAAATTCGTTCGAAAAGGTCAGAAATCCAAAACAACTCTTCTTTCAAAAAACACCATGTTAAATTACTTTTTAAAATGCAGCACAAAACTATTTCAAAATCCCGAATTTCGTGATTACATGGAAGACATTCCATTAACAGTTCATTCATTTATGAAAGATTCTTCAAAACATTTATTTGGAATTTTCGATGGCCACGGCGGCGATAAATCAGCTAAATTATGTGCTAAAATCACTCCGGATATTTTAGCTAAATTTTTAAAAGAAGAGCCATTTAATGTAGAAAATTGTTTGAAAAAAACATTTTCTGCGGTTGATTTAGAAGTGAAAAAAGCGAATTATAAACATGTTGGAAACACAATGACATTAATTTACATACAAAGTAAAATGTTATTTTGCGCTAATGTTGGTGATTCATCATGTGTTTTGGTTTATAAAGACAAAGGTAAGAAAATAAGTTATGATGATAAATGTACGGATGAAAATGAAATAAAAAGGATAGAAAAAGAAAATGGGAAAATAATTGATGATAGATTGAATGGAATTTTGGCGATTTCGAGAGGAATTGGTGATTTTGATTTAAAAAACAAAGGTTTAAGTAATGAGCCTCATATTTCGAAATATTTAATTGATGAGGATGTTGATTATTGTGTGATTGCGAGTGATGGAATTTGGGATGTTTTAAATGCGGATGATGTTTATCAAATAACGAAGAAAGATAAAAACACTGATATTATTGTTGAAAATATTGTTAATGAAGCGATTGAACTTGGAAGTGAAGATAATATTAGTTGTATTGTGATATGTTTAAAAAATAATAATTAATAAAATATAAATAAATATTTATTTATTTTTTTAATTAATTTTTTATGGATGAAAATAATGAAACGAATATTAATATTGAAAATAATAAAAATCTTAAAAATCAATTAAAACTCGTTTCGAATCAAATTGAAGATGCTTTGAAACGACACAAATCGAAAATTTCGGAAATTAATTTAAATGATAATTTAATTGAAATTGATCTTCAAAAATCAGCTGAATTTAAACATACAATTGATGAATATAAAAAACAAATTAATTATTTTAATTATGAACTTTCAAACAATAGAAATTACATTAAAGCAATTAAAAATGAAAATGAAATTAAAAACATTCAAAATAAACTTATTGAAAAAAAAAAAGAATTTGATACTTTAATGAAAATTAAAAAAAATCAAGAAAAAGCAATTGAAGAATTTTCTGATCGCTATTCAACAAAAGCTGAAATCGCTGGTTTGCAGCAGAAATGTAAAAATTTGAAAGAAGAAATTAAAATAAAAAAAGGTTTTAATCAAAAATTAATAAAAAATTTAAAAGAAAAAAACAAAGAAATTATTCAATTAAATGATGATTGTAATTTTATTAAAGAAAACATTGATTATAAAAAAACAGCAGAAAAAATTAATGAAAATATTGATAAAGAAATTGAAGATTTAAAAATTAAAATCAAACAAAATAAAATTATTTTCAAAAATCAAGAAAAAAATTATTTAAATAATCTTAGTAAACAAAATAATAAAATTATCAATTTAGATGAAGAAATTAATATTATTAAAGTTCAAATTCGACATAAAAAACAAGAACAAAAAATTAATTCACTTAAAATTAAAGAATTAGAAAAATTATATTTAGAAATCAAACAAAAAGAAAAATTAAATAAAGAAGAAAATTATTATTATAATAATAATAATTATCAAAATCTTCATTTAAATGATGATTATTATAATGAAGAAAATAATGAAAATAATAATAATATTTCAAATTCTGAAAGTCAAAAAATCAGCAGCAGAAAAATTCCTTTTGTCATTGGAAAATTTAATTCAAATAAAAACGTTAATCAAAGTTACACTAATTTACATCAACCTTTCAGTGATTTTAGTTCAGCTCATAATAATAGTCATCATACGCATAGTGAAAAAATTAAAGATCCAGTTTTTAATGAAATTGAAAATTTAAAATTAGATATTAAAAATGCTTTGTTAGAAAATAATAATGACATTAGTGATATTGAACATTTAAATAATCCAAATAATTTATTAGATGAAAATGATAATAATAATAATAATAATAACAACAATGAATTTTTTAATGAAGAAGTTAATGAAGAAATTATTAATGATAATAATAATAATGAAAATGAAAATAAATCTTTTGTTCAATTTTCTTATAATGAAGAAGAACAATAATTTTTACATTTAAATAATATTTTAATTATAAATATAATAAAATAATAATTAAAAATTTTTATTTTTATAAATAAAAATTAATTTTCTATATAAATATTATTAAATAGTAAATAAAAAAAATAATTAAAAAAATGAGTAAGAATTTTGCTTTTGAAACATTTGAAGGCCCTTCAAATGATTTTTCATTTCAAAAAGAAATAAATGAAGAATCAAGAAATAAAAATAATCCAATTAAAAAAACACAATCTTTTCAATTTGAAAATGATTTTTTAAATGATTTACAATTAATGAACAATGAAAAAGTTGATATTTATGGAACAATGCCACAAATTAATTTTCAAACAAAAGAACATTTAAGTGAACCTGAAAAAATGATAATTGAATTTTGTAATAAAAATTCAAATAAATTAAATCAATCAACTTTTTTAACAAAAAGTGATTTTTCAATATTAAATTCTTCAATTTTATCAGGAACATCAAAAACAAATCAATTTTTAGAAACTCGAGAATTAAAAAATGTTTCTTATGAAGAAATTGAAAATTTTATTAATAATTTAAATCCTGAAACTTTTCAATCATTAGAAAATCTTATTAATAATCGTGTTAATAATAATGATTTAAGTGTTTTTTTAATAGAAAATGCAATAAATCCTTTTGGATCTTTAATTCAATTGATTGAACAATCGTTTTGTAATGTTCCAAATCCAATTCAAAAAATGAAAAAAAATTATGAAAAATGTAAAAATATTGTTTATAAATTTAGAAAAATAAAAGCGGATGGAAATTGTTTTTATAGAGCGGTTATTATTAGATATTTAGAATTAGTTATTTTATCTAATGATTTAAATTTATTTAAAAATATTTTTTGGGATTTAAAAAATTGTTTTGAAGATCAACAAATTTCACATTTATTAAGAGTTAATATGAATTATACAATTAAACCAATTTTAATGAATAAAATTTTCGCTTTGATTTATTTAAAATTAAAAAATAATGATAAATTTAATGCATATTTTTTATTCATTGGAAGTTTATTATTTTGCCCAATTTTTGATTTTGGTTTAATTTTGTATTTTCGATATATTTTATTTAAATATATTCAAAATAATGAAAATAAATTTTATTCGAAAGATTTTAATATTTTAATTGGAAATTTATTACCAGCAAAATACGAAACTGAAGATTCAAAATTTTTATTTGATCAATTTTATAATGAATATTTATTAAAAATGTTTCAAGATGCTGAAAAAATTATTATTTATTTAACACCTTTTGTTTTGTGTGTAAAAATAAAAATTATTATTTTCGAAGATGAAAGTGATGAATTTATTAAAGAATTTAATTTTGAAGGAAAAAATTTTATTAAAAATAATAATGATATTAATGATGTATTTTTAATTAATAAAAAAAATCATTATGATTTGCTATATTCGAAAAATGATTTTAAAAAATATGAACAAATATTTAAACGTTTTGTTATAAATTATTTCCAACCGAGAATTTTTAAAATAAAAGAAGAAGATAATGATGATGAAAAGAATATTGATGTTGAAAGTGTTAATAAAATTTTTAATCCTCAGTCTAAAAATTTTGAATCGCCTTATAAAAATACAAATAATAATCAAATTAATAATAATAATCAATTCAATAATAATATTCAAAATGATAATAATATTCAATTTAATAATAATATTCAATTTAATAATAATATTCAATTTAATAATAATTATCAATATAATAATAATAATAATCAATTTAATAATAATAATCAATTTAATAATAATAATAATCAATTTAATAATAATAATAATCAATTTAATAATAATAATCAATTTAATAATAATAATAATCAATTTAATAATAATAATCAAAACAATCAAAATTTATCAAAATCAGTATTTAATTATAATAATCAAATTTTAAATAATTTAAATAATGACAAAATTTTTAATTCCAATCAAAATCAAGCTGAATCAAATAATTCATATCCTTTAAAAAATAGTTCTTTAATGAATACAAATTCAAATATTAATTTATCTTCAATAATTATTAATAATGATAATCAATTACTTTCTAATCCTAATCAAAGTATTGAATTAAATAATAATAATATTAAAATCAATAATTTTTTTAATCCAAGAAATGTTGATAATAATTCAGAAGATGGAATTGTTAATAATAGTAAAAGGGATAATAACAATAATATTTTAAATAATTCAATTAATAATATACAAAATTTAAAAAATAGTAATAATAATAACAATAATTATAATAATAATAATAATTATAATAATAATAATAATAATAATAATTATAATAATAATAATAATAATTATAATAATTATAATAATCAAACACCTTATCCAATTTATGATAAAAACAATTTAGATAGTGGTGAAAGCACAAATAATTTTGATCCAAAAAATTTTAATCAATTTACAAATATTCCAGGAACAAATATAGTAACACCTAATCCAAGCACAAATATAGCATCATCTAATCCGAGCTCAAATATGAAAACACCTAATCTAATTTCATATATATCAACACCTAATTCAGGCTCAAATATGATAACACCTAATCCAATTTATGAAAAAAATAATAATTCAGGTAAAACAAATAATTTTTGTATTTTATGTGAAAATAAAATTAGTTATCCAGGAATTTGTCAAGTTTGTTTAGATTTTATTCTTAAATCATTAAAAGATTCATATAAAAATTATTTATATATAGCTAAAGAAGATTTTAATAAACTTAGCTCAAAATTAGAGACTATGTTAACCCTTAATCATTTTATGGATGAAAATCAACAAATAAATGTTTCTCATAAAAGTATAAAAATAAAAGAATTATATCCAATATTAAATGTTAAAAAAGAAGATTTAATAAATAAAATTAAACATTTTATTTGTATTAACTGTTTAAACAATATTTCTGAAGAAGATATTAATTTTATTACTTTACCATGCAATTGTTTTTTATGTAATAAAAAATGTTTAGAAGAATTTTTTAAAAAATTTAATTTTGAACAAAAAAGTAATAAATATGAAAAAAATCGAGTTAGTTATGTTTGTATTTGTTCTCAAGAATATTTTAATAAAGACATATTAGATATAGCTTATATTTTTTATAAAAATAATTTGAAAGAAAATTTAAGAAAGGCATTAAATTTATATACTATAAACTTTGTTTATTATTGTTCATATTGTTCTAATAAATTAACAAAAAATGAATTAGATACTTATGAAAAAAAATTGTTTAAATATTATAAATTAAAAATTAATCAAGATAAAGAAATGAACAAATTTTATAAAGAAAAAGATATTAATGGAATTTTATGCAATAAATGTTATTCAAATAAAAAATTAATTTGTAATTAATTTCAATTTATAATTTTATTATTATTTCAATAAATAAACATTATTTTTAAATAAAAAAGACTAAATTTAAAAATAAAAATAAATAATATATTTTATTTATTATATTATTATTATATTAATTTTAAAATATATTATATTTAAATTACTTTTCTTGTATGTAAATATCTTTTTATATAAAGAGTTTCAAAGACTCCTAAAACAATCATTACTATCAAAGTCAACAAAGAAAAAGTAATAATTTTAGTTCCAATTGTATCATTTATTCTACTATTTTCTTCTTCTTTAATACTAACTGACGATAAATCTTTAATTAATTGTTTCATCATATCAATAATTTTTCTAATATTAATTTCAATAGGTCTTAAATTAGAATCTTTCGCTAAAGATGAATAATCTTGAGCTTGAATTCCACTATAAAATTGAAATTCAATATTATTAATTGAATCATCATTATTTTTAATACACATTTCGTAATTTCCTGTGACTGTTGCGACAAAAGAAACTTTTACTTCAAGTTCGTTTTGTTTTTTATATAAAATTTGATTTTGAGGATCTATTAATTCTGCTTCATAATTTCTTGAATCTGAAATAAATGAAAATATTGCTACTGTGTCTTCTGTTATAAATTCACCTACACATCGTCTTTTTTTGGGATTTATTGGAAATTCAAAAGACATTGTGTGTATTTTTATTATAAAAATCGAAATTAATATTAATAATGATAATTTTAACATTTTTAAATAAATATTAATAATTATTTTTATTTTTATTAATAATATTTATTTTTATTAAAATTTATATTAAATATTATTTGAATTATTTTTATAAAAATTTCCACAACGAAAAAATTCAAATTCATTTAAATTATTTTTAAATTTGAATATTTTTTTATTTTCTAAAATATTTATTAAAATTTTAATTTCATTTAAATTTTCATTAAAATTTCCTTCATAACAATCATTAAATAAATTTTGACTAAGTTTAATAAAATTATTTCTAAATATTTCAATTTTTTCACATTTATAACTATTTTTATTACAAATATAAACTAATTCACTAAAATTTAAATAATTTAATTCTCTATCAAATAATAAAAATTCATGTTGAATTCCACTTTCTTCATATTTTTTATTTTTATAAGAAATTATTGGTGCATAAAAAGATGAAATTTTATTAGATAAATAATAAAAATACATTATTATAAAATGTGAACAAAATTCATGAATAAATAAAATATTATAAAAAGATTCAATAAAAATTAAATTTTTTAAATTATTTTGAAATTCTGTTAAATTATCTAAATTATTTATATTTAAAATTCCTTTAAAATAAATATTTAAACTGTATTTATCTGTTAAAGCATTAATATTTTCAAATGGGTAAATTTCAATAAAATTATTTATTAAATTTTTTGATTTTATTGAATAAAAAAAATTATTTAAATCATTTTCTGAAAAATTATTATTTAATATTTTTATTGATTTTTTTATTATTGATGAATTAATTAAATAATTAAAATTTTTATAAATTTTTTCTTTTGTTTTTTTATAAAATTCTGAATTATAATAATTATAAAAATTTAATGATGAAAGTTTTTTTTCTTCTGAAAAACCAAAATTTTTTGTGTTATTTATATTTAAATTATTTAATAATAAATTTGGAGAATAAAATGAAAAATTTTTAATAATAAAATTTTTTGAACCGAAATTAAATAAACATTCGTTTTTATTTTCAAAAAATTGAGCATTAATATTAAATTGATTATTTAAATTATTAAATTTTTTAATTTTTTTTATTATTTTTTTATTATCTAAAAAACAATCTTTAATTCGATAATAATTATTAATAAAATTATCGTTATTAATAATATAAATAATTAAAAAAATAAAATTTATTAATTTTTCATTATTTTTTTCATTTAAATTTCTTTCAATTTCTAATAATTTTTTTATTTTTTTTTCATATTTTTGATAAGTTTTTATTAATTCTATTATTTTAAAGTTATTTTTTTTTAATTAATTAAATTTTTTTAAAATTAAACAATAATTTTTTTATTATAATATTTTTTTATTTTTTTT
>JAEEGK010010286.1_pt1 | contig 21607 bp, 9 predicted proteins | sample 8958771 | NCBI WGS metagenome assembly JAEEGK01 (sample SAMN16246547, study PRJNA631951) | gut metagenome | biome: gut microbiome; feature: rumen; material: SC-attached | host: Bos | place: Iran: Karaj | collected 2018-10 | reverse complement strand
TGCTCTTGAAGGAAAATTTACAGCTTTTGAAAAATTTATTTTATTATATGGAAAAAATTTTTTATCATTATAACTATTTATTTTCCTATGAATTGAATTTGCTTTTTGATTTTTCATTTTAGGTTTATTTGAATTTGAAGAATTATATATATTATTTTTATATATATATTTATTATTTTTATTATCATTTTTAACTGTTTTATTTAAGTTTACTTTATTGTTTTTATTATTATCATTATATTTTTCTTTTTGATTACTTAAATTTATATTTTTATAACTATTAATTGAATTAAACTTTAAACCTGATTCACTATGAGTTGTCTTCAAAATATCCTTATGAGAACAAGTTCTAGAAATTCTTTTATTATTGTTTCTATTATATATTTTATTATTAAATTGAGATAAAATATTATTAATTTTAGTTTCTGAAATAATCTTATTTGATTCTCTTGTAGTTTTACAATTTTTTTTTATATCATCATCAGAAAAAGAAATAAGTATATCTCTACAATTATAAAAAGAATTTTCATCAAAAAGACTATCATATCTATAATTAATTGGTGGATTTTTTGAAACTTTTTTATTAATTTTAATTAAATTTTCAGCCATACTATTTATTGAATTTGAACTATTTACATTGATTAAACTTTGATTTTTTTGTATTTTTTCAGAAGAAATACTATTTTTAAATAATTCAATTATATCATCAAAATATTCGGAAAAATTTTTATTTAATTTTTCTCTTTTATTTGAATTAATTTTTATGCTTTTTTTAAGTGATGAAAAAGATTCATTACTTTTTGATATTAGATTTAAATTATTATTTGTTATTCTATCATTTGAATATATTTTTTTTTTATGAATACTTTTATTGAAGTTACAATCAATTAATTTTATTGGCATTTCTAATTCTTGTTTATAATAATTATAATATTTTATATTTCTATTACTTTTATTATGTTTATTATTTGAACAATTTTTTATTTCCTTTAATTTTTCCTTATTACTTTCTTTTTTATGTGATTTTAATGTTGTTGAGAAATTTGTTTCACTATCTTTATCATTATTATTAATTTTTGGTTTTTCATTATATTTTGTTCTACTTTTATGATTTTTATTTGAATAATAAATATAATTTAAATAATTTTTATATTCATGATTTATTTTGTTTCCTAAATTTTTTTTGAAATTATAACTTTTAATCAATATATTATTTTCCTTTTCTTTATTTTTTGAATATTTATTTTTATTGTATGATTTAATATTTAATGCTGATTGAGATTTATGTATTAATTGATTTTTTATATTTGGTACATTTTTCTTTTTTTTCTTTTCATTTAAAAAAGATTGATTATTATCCATTAATTGAATTAGATTTTTAAAACTATTATTTGATGAAAAAGAAGGATCTTGATTATTATCATACTTGTATTTAGGATATATTACTTTAGAAAAAATTTCGTTATTCATTTGTGTTATTATTTTTTTCTGTCAAAATTACCAATTTTTTAATTTGAATAATTAATTAACAAATATAAAAATCAATTTAAAATATATAATTTTGTTTTTACAATTGATATTCAATATAATTACGTATTTAAACTATTTTTTTAATTTTTTATAATTAATAAAGAAAAACTTTTAATTAAACTATAAAAATGCTTAAAAAAATATATATTAATAATTTACATTATTTAATATTAGAAAATAAAGTTTCACTCTTTTATAATTTATATTTATTTAATTTTCCATTCAAAGAATTTATAAAAATTTAAATAAATTTTAATTTAAAATTAATTTATTAAAGTTCAATATGAGCTATTCAAGTTATTCTAATACAAATATTCAAAAAATTTATAATAAACCAATATCTAGAAATCCAATAAAAAAACTTAATTTTAAATTTGAAAAATATGCATATCAAAAATTACAAAAAAAATACAATTTCACTCCTTTAGATTATCAAATTAATATAATAAATGATATAATATATAATGAAAAAACTCATATAGTTGCAATTTTTAAAGACTATTTAATTTATGATGATAATAGTGAATTCTTTAAAAGATATTATAAATCATATGAAAGTATAATAAGGTTACCTAAATATTTTGAATATTATCAGACATATTCAAAAATTTATCCTAATTATACATCAATATCAGAATGTAAATATTTATATAAAAATATTCAAAAAAAGCAGAAAATGATTGACTTACAAGAACAATTTGAAAAAGAAAAATTAAATAATAATTCTTTGAATATATCAAATGAAGAATTAGAAAATATTTTTTCAACAGATATAATAGATTCAATATTAAATGTAACTAATAAAGAAGATATTGAATTATTATTTAATATAAAGAATGAAAATAATATAATTGAAGAACAAAAATTTTATGAAAAAATAAATGACTTAATAGATACAATTGAAAAATTGGAAAATATAAATAATAATGCCCAAACTAATATTAATATAAGTGATATAACTTCATATAAAAATAAAATTTATCAAAGAAATTCAAAAGAAAAATATACAATTAAATCACCTTTAAATATAAATAATAATATATTAAAAAGATATATTAGTAATTCTGTAACAAATTTATATAGAAATAATTCACCTCATTTTACAAAAATATGTTCAAAATGGAATAATTCAAATAATAAAATATTAAATATATATTCAAAGAAAAATACATCAAAGAATCAACATACAAATAATGAAAGTTTGAATCCAAGTACTGAAAGAAGTTTAATTGAAAAATTAGAACAAAATATATTTAAATTAACTAAAAAGAATTTAATGTTTAGTAAAAGAAATTACAATTCATCAAATAAAAATAGAAGTTCAAGTAGAAGAGAATATTCAACTTTTTCAAAACACAATATAAGTACATATTCAAAGACTAAGAATTCATCATCAATAAATATAAATAATTATACATATCATAAATCTTCAAATAGTAATAATAATATTTCTCAAAGTGTAAGATTTGGGAAAAATAATCCTATTATTTCTTCAAATGAAAATTATTTAAAAACACCTTTAACAGCCAAAAATACTATTCGAAAAAGTATTTCTAATTCAAAAAATAACATAAATATTTCTAATCCTAATATATCTTTAAGACAAAATAGTTCAAAAAATAATATTTTAAGTCAACAAATTCATATTAATAAAGTTATGTTAAATAAAGATAATATAAATAATAGGAAATTTATTTATAATAATTTTATTTATGTTATTAAAAAAAATCCTAATATTACTTTTCATAATAGTAAATCTGAATTTAATATATTAAAATCAACAAAAAATTTAAATATAATTCAAAATTCTAGAAGAAAAAATCATAGCAATAGTAATCCAAAGCATAAAAAATTTGATTTAAGAGAAAATAATAATTCTGAACAACACAATATGATAAAAGAAAAAATTAAAAAAAGAAATATATCATTTCTTATTAATTCAAATTCAAATAATAACCTAATGACAACAAGAGATATTGAAAAAAAAGATATAAATTTATTAAAATATGGTTTAAAATCAAAAATAGGAAAAAAAGAGTCTATTAATAATTCTTTATTTGATAATAAACCAATTAAGAATTACAATGAAATAATTAAAAATAATTTAAGAAATATTATAAGTAGAAATTATAATTTAGAAAAACATAATGAATTATCATTAAATAAAAATAGTAAAAATGAATTAATAACAACAAAGTTGAATTCTATAAAATTTAAAAAATTAGAAAATAATAAAATAAATATTAAAAACCTTTCAAAAATATATAATAATTTAAATGTACAAAAATCAAAATCAAAATCAAAATCAAAAGAAATGAACTAATAATTAAAAAAATATATATTATTTTTTACATTTATATAAATATATTTTAAGTATTAATTATTATTAATTTGATTATTTATATATTTTTTTAATATTTCAATAAAAAGGATGAATCAAAATTTCAAAGAGATAAAAAGAGATAAACCAAAACAAAAAACAATAGTATTACCAGGGACATTATCTTTATTAAAATTAAAAGATTCCAATGAAAGAAAAATAAGTAAAGCAAATTTAGAAACATTCTTATCTCAATATCAAATAAAATCATTAATTGGATTTACTCTTTATTTATCAGAAATATGGAAAGAATTATCAATTCATTCTGAAAATAAAGAAAAAGGAATAAATAGAGTATCTTTTAAAAGATATTTTCCACTTCCTGGTTTATTAAATGTAAGATTATTTAATCTTTTTGATATGAATAAAAGTAATTATTTATCTCCAAGAGGATTTATTGAAGGAATGACTGTCTTATTTTCTGAAAGTTTAAAAAAATTAATAAAATTTACTTTTTGCTTTTATGATTTTAATAATGATGGTTTTGTTGAAAGAGATGATATTAGAGTTGTTTTATCTTATATTCCAAAATTATATGATTTTGAAGAAATGATAAATTGTAATGAAGAATTGTTTAAATCTTTAAATGATATTTTTGATAAAAAAGAAAAAATGGATTTATCTCAATTTAATTATTCTATTATTGATCAAGAAAATTATGAATTATTAATTCCTCTCATTTCTTTTATTTATGAAAAAAAACCTTTTGATAATGAAGAAATTGAATTATTTTATCAAAGTTATATTAATAAATCTAAAGGTAATATTTATGAAATTGAAGGAATTGTTAATATTGAAAAAATTGAAGATTTGAAAGATAATTTAAATGATAATTTAAAAGATAAAAATGATTTAAAATTAAACTTGCAAGATTTAAATAAAAAAAAATCACCGAAAATAGTAAATGAAGAAGGAAATAAATATTTTTCAAATAAAGAAGTGATAAACTTAAATAATTTCAATAAACAAAATCCAATTAATATTCCAAGAAGAAAGTCAACTCCTATTTTACAAATTCAAATAGGTGAAATGATAAAATTAATGGCAACAAGTGCAGGATTTTTAAAGATAAGAAAAACAATAACTACTATTTTTAATTCTTGCAAACTTTTAAAAAGTTTTGAAGTTGAAAATTTAATTATAAATGAAAATGTAAAAGATGATAAAGATAATGAATCTTTTTTTGACAGTGAAAATGGATCTGAAGATGATGAATATGAAGGACTTAAAGTTAATGAACAATTAAATATTAAAAATAATAAAAAAAATAAAAATTATGATGATAATAAATATGAATCATATCTTTATAAATTAACACCATCATTTCATAATTTAAAAAAAATATATTTCAAATTATATAATAAAGATTTATTTTATTTCAAAACAAAAAAATCAAAATATCATCAAGGAATGCATAATTTAAATGGTTATTTTTTAGAAATAAATGAAGAAAAAAATATAGAAACAATAAATAATAAACAATATTATTTTTTTACTTTAGTAAATCCAAAAGTAAAAACTCATAAATATTATACAGATGATAAACAAATATATGAAACTTGGATAAAAATATTAAAAAATGTAACAGATTATAAAAAAATAGAAGATTTATATTCAATACAAAATGAAATAGGAAATGGTAAATTTAGTAAAGTATATTTAGCATATGAGAAAAAAACAAATAGAAAAGTAGCAATAAAAAGAGTAGAAAAAGGAAATTTATCAGAAAATGATTTAGACTTAGTAAAAACAGAAATAGACATATTAAAAGTATGTCAACATCCAAACATAATAAAATTATATGATATAATAGAAACAGCAACAATGATAGATATAATAATGGAATATTGTCCAGGTGATAATTTATATTATTATTTATTAAAAAGAAATTTTATAATAAGTGAAGAAGAAATGGTAAAAATTGTACATGAAATTTCAACAGCAGTTTTCACAATGCATAATTTAGGAATAATACACAGAGATTTAAAATTAAGTAATATAGTAATGACTAATACAACATCATTTGCAGATATTAGAATATTAGATTTTGGTTTAAGTAAAATTTTAGGTCCTGGAGAAAAATGTAATGAAAGTTATGGGACTCCTGGTTATGCTGCGCCTGAAGTAATTAGACAAAATAAATATGATTTTAAAGCAGATATTTGGTCAATTGGTGTTATTACTTATTTTTTATTTTCTGCTAAATTACCTTTTGATTATATTAATAAAGGAAATGGTAAAAAAGATTTTATTAAAAATACTTTGGAAGATGAAGTTAAATTTACTGGTAAAGAATGGGAAAATGTTTCTAAGGAAGGTATTCAATTTATTAAGGATTTAATGAATAAAAATGTTGATGAGAGAATTGATATTAAAAAAGTTTTGGAACATGAATGGATTAAAAAATATTATATTGATAATGTTAAAATTAGGAAATTAAGTAAACAATCTTATGGTAGGAAAAAAAGTGATTTTAGATTATATGCTTCTATTATGAAAAATAATTTTGAAAAAGTTAATATTTTGAATAAGAAAAATAATTATAATAGTGAAAATAATATAATTTCTGTTTCGAAAACTACAGAATAAATATTTTTGATTAAAAAAGTTTATAAATGCTTTTTTTGAATTATTTTTATTGTCCATTCTGTAAAATATATTTATTTTAATTTATTAAAATTTTAAAAAATTGCTTTATATATATAAAAATATTTAAATATTGGAATATATAATTAAATTGTTATAATCTTGACTTATTAATTAAATATTTTTTTTCAATTATATTTTAAAGAAAAATTAATTAAATGTGATCAGAATCTGATCATAAGAATATTTAAACTAAAATATAAAAATGAAAATAAATATCAATGTCTATTAATTTATCTTATGTTAACAATGAAAATAATTATTCAAGTAGAAATTTAATACATAAAAAAATAATACCAAGAAATTACATATATATAAAAAAATCAAATGGAAATAAAAGTTTTAATTCAAAACAATCAAGAAATTTAAATAATATATATTCAAAAATACCATTTAGAAGAATAAGTATTGATAACAAATTTAATACAAAAGAAAATACAATAAAAAATAAATTATATTTAGAAGAATATAAAAACTTTCAAAAAGAAAATATATCATCATTATCAACAACTTATAATAACATAATATTAAAAAAAGATAATTCTCAAAATAAAATTCCATTAAATATTCATAATTTACAAATTAATATGAATTTATCAGAACAAAATAAATTTGATAAAGAAGAATATAGAGAAATGTTTTCAAAATTAATAAGAGATGATTATTCAAATTCAATAATAAATTCTTTATTAAAAGAAGAAGAAGATAATTCTAATTTTTTATTTAAACATAGAATAAATGAAAAAATGAGACAAAGAATGACAGATTGGATGATTGAAGTATTATCAAATTATCATTGTGATGAATTAACTTATTTTGAAAGTGTAAATATTATGGATCGTTATTTCAAAATTTGTAGTATTAATAATAAAATTTTAAATCCTAATGATTTACATTTAATAGGTGTCACTTGTATGTTTATTGCTAGTAAATATTATGATATTTATCCTTTAAAATTACAAATGGTTTTTGAAAAAATTGCTCATAAAAAATTATCCTGTCAAGAAATTAAAGATAAAGAAGATGAAATTATGAATTGTTTAAATTTTACTATTGGAAAAAGTAATATTTGGGAATTTATTAATTGTTTTATTGAAGAAATTTTTTATGTTAAGTATAATGATCATCAAATTAATAGTTTAATATTAATTGAAAATTATTGTAATGATTTAAAATATAAAAATGATTATGAAATTAAACTTTCTAAAACTTTAAATAGATTATATACAAAGAATATGATAAATTTATTAAAAAAAATTTGTATATATTTAGCAAAAATTAATTGTTTTGATTATAATTTAATTCAAAAAAAACCTAGTATACTTGCTGCAAGTACAATTTTTGTTGCAATTAAAATTTGTGAACAAATTAATAAAGAAGAATATTTTAATGATTATTTAATTAAGAAATTATGTAATGTTACTCATTATAATGAAAATGATATAATTATTTATGCTCAAAAAATATTGTATAATGCTAAAAATTTTGATTCTATTTTTCAGGATTTAGAAAATGTAAAAAAAATACATTTTAAAGCAATTATTGATATTAAAGAGACTAAATGAAATAATGTTTTTGATGTATGTTATATTATTAAAAATAGGATAAATTATTGTTAATAATTAATTAATTATATATTATGTATTTTTTAATTTTTTGGATTTGATAAAATTTCATGTTTTTAAATTTTATTTTAATTAATTAATTTTATTCCAAAAATTAAATGGATAAAAAAGAAAAAAAAACATATTTAAAACATAAAATAAAAAGAGAAAATGATAAAAATTTACCATTAATCCCTGATGAAATAAATAAAAATTCAAATGAAGAAGAAGATGAAAACATAATAAATGAAGATAAAAAAATAGACACAGACATTAAAAAATATTCTTTATATTCAAAAATAAAAAAGAAAATAATAATAATAATAGAAGGAGCTTCTCTTGAATTATCTCAAACAAAAAAACCCAAAATAATGAATGGAGATGAATTTTTAAAATTAATAAAAAAAATGAAAAAAGATCCTAATGATTTTCGTCCAGATATAATACATCAAATATTATTAAATATTTTTGATTCTCCATTAAATAAAGTCGGTTTAGTTAAAGTTTATATTCATACTACAAATAATATTTTAATAGATATAAATCAAAATACAAGAATTCCAAGAACTTTTAAAAGATTTTGTGGTTTATTTACTCAATTACTTATAAATAATGAAATTAATACTTTTGATAATAAAGAAAATTTACTTAAAGTTGTTAACTATGATAAATTAATTAATATAATAGGAAAAAACACACCAAAAATTTTAATAAGTGATAAAGGAAGATTAGTTGATATTGATTCATATTGTGAAAATTTAAATAAGAATACAAAAGAAAATCAAAATATTTGTTTTATTATTAATGGAAATTCAAAAAGTAATATTGATAATAAAATAAAATATAATGATGATATAATATCTATTTCAAGTTATGAAATTCCAAGTAATATAATTGGAGCAAAAATTTGTACTTCATTTGAAAATGTATGGGAAATACTTTAAATAAAATAATAAATTTAATATAATATTTTTTAAATATAATTATATAATACTCTTTATATTAATTTTTTAATAATTTAATATTTATTATTTAAATTGAATAATTAATCTTCTTTTTCTTTTTTATTATTAAAAAAACTTTCTGAACCAAGTGAAATAAATCTATCTTTATGAATAGAAGTTTTTTCATTTTGAAAAACTAAACCATGTCTTACTTTATAAAAATCACTTTTTACATTTTGAACATAATAATAAAAATAATCTTCAATATCATCAGGACTTTTATAAACTTTAGGATTACCATTTGAATAATAAAATAATTTTGATGTTTTTTTTATTTTAATTACTTCATTACATTTTGCTAATTCATCTTGTATATCACCTAAAGAATAAACAGTATTAAATATTTCTTCTTTTAAAAAAACTAAATTAGTTTCTTTTTCAATTGTTTCTTTAATAAATACTTTAAATTTTTCATCAAAAATTTTAACATTTCTATAATCTTTATTATTACTTTTAAATTTTTGATTATGTTGTTTTCTCCAATTTTTAAGACAATATTCTAAAACAATTCTTAAAATTTCTTTATTACTTTCATATTTTATTTTATAATAAAACATTCCAATAATAAATTTTTTAGTAAATGAAAAAATTAATAAATACTTTAAATCTATATGATAAATAACTAAATAAACTGCAAATAAAATCATAATAAAATAAAAAGATAATAAAGGATCAGTCCAATAAACTAAATTTTTTGTTTTTTCACAAACACTAACCCAATCTGAAAATCTTATGATAAGATCTTCATATTTATTTTTAAAATCATCAAAAATTTTTAATGGTTCTGTTATTATATTTGCAATATCAATTTTTTCTTTTTCAATTAAATAACTTTCTGGTCTTTGTTCATTATCTTCATTTTTTTTAATAGTAGTTAAAAATTTACAATTAAAATCATATGGATTTCTATAACTAAAAATATATTTATCAATTATTTGAGATAAATATTTTTCATAAATATAACTATATCTAAACATAATTAAAATACAAATAAATATTAAATGAGTAACTAAATATCTTGAATCACAAATAAATAAAAATGTAATTGATATAAACATTAAAATTCCACTAAAAATAGGATATTTAAATCTAAATAATGTTTTATAATAAACATTTAAATCTTTGAATATTACAACAATTCTATTTAAACGTTTTAATAAAGATGATATTCCTAATTCATCATCTTCAATTACCATATCTTCTAATATTTTTTTATTTCTATTTTTTTCAATTAAAGCTAAAGGTGAAGAATAATCTAAAATTTTTAATTTTAAATATCCTGATGTTACCTTTTTATTATTTATATTTTTAAGTTCGACTTGAATAAAATTATTAGGGAAAAAAAAATAATTTAATACTTCAGGTAATTCTATTATATATTCCCCTAATAATTCTTTATTATCAATTTTAAAAATTCCTTCTTTATTTGTTGAAACAATTTGAAATTTTAATGTACCAAATCTATTATGAATAGGAAATAAATACATTTGATTAATAGGAAAAATTTCCTTATTTTTCATTTTATTAGTATGAAAAGAATAAGGTGATAATGAAGTATTAATATAACATTCTCCATTATAACCTTTTAAAATTAAAGTATCAATTTCTACAAAAAGACTCCCATAAATATTTATATTATTTCTTGTTATTGGAGCAATTAAAGTTGAATTTGAACTATAAATATTTAAATATTTATCTAAAACTTTTATAAAATTTTTAACTTGAAATAAATTATAATTTTGAGAAAATCTAACATATAATTCAAATTTATCAAAAGGATGATAAATTTTAATTAAAATTTCACTATTAATAATAGATAATTTAAAATCAGAAAAATCATTACCACTTGAATTAAAAATATTATAAATTTCTTTTGGTATAATACATTTCATTTCATTATTATCATGATCTAATCTATAAACATCAAAATAAGCTCTATATAAAGGAAATACTAATAAATAATTAAATACATTTCTACTTTTATAAACAAATAAACATTGTTGTTGAAGTTGAATATAACCTTTAAATGTTTCATTTTTATCTATTTTAATATAAATATCATCCCATCCTTTAAAATCTCCTTGTGGAATTATACTGTCTTGATTATTTAAATCATTGTCAGAAATATAAAAATATTTTCTTAAAGAATCCGAATTTATTGGGGAAAAAATTTTCTTTTCTTCTGAATTTGTTATACAAAAATCATAAAGAGGTTTTAAAAAAATTTTTTTTGTTTGAGGATTTAATTTTACTATATTTAAAATAGTTTTTAATAATAAATCAAAATATCTAACTCTATTTTCATCTTTATTAATTAATTGAATTTTTGAAGGGAATTCTGGTAATTTTAAATTTTTATAATTTCCTTTTAAAAATTCATAAAAGTCTTCATAATCTGAAAACGTTTTATAAGAAATTATTTGATAAGAACATTTAGGAGGTGAATTAATATATAATTCTGCAGGATAAAGATTAGAAAAAGTTTTAGAAATAAATGTATTACAAAGTATTAAAATATTATCAACATCAACATTATAAAATTCTTCTAATGTTGGTGGTTTAGCATTTCCTTCTTCTTCATATACACCTAATTTTATATTTAAATATATATTTTTTTACTATCCTTAAGGTTAAATTGTGACATAATAATTTTTATTTTTATTCCTCCTCTTATTTTAAAATTTATATAAATAAATTTATTAAATATTATAAAATGAATGATGATGATAATTTAGATGACAATATTAAAGAAAATATTTTAGAATCTAATTTTGACAATCTTTTTCAGTCAAATTTAGAATCAAATAGATATACAGAAATTAATGATGAATTTCCATTTAATGTAACTATAAATAAACCATCAATTTTATATGAAAATGTTGAAGATAATAATAATAATTTACAAATTAATAAAAATAATAATATTAATGATAATAATAATAATAAAAATGACCCAAATCAAAAAAAAGATATAACAAACCAAAAAAAAATTCCAAAAAAAATATATATGAATCAAACAAATATAAATAACAACAAAAAAAAATTAAAATTTAAAATAATATTCATAGGAGAATCATCAGTAGGTAAAACATCAATAATAACTCGTTTTTTACAAAATATTTTTTTTGAAAATTATGAATGTACAATCGTAGCAGAAGAAAAAAAAAAAATATTAAACTTAGATAATAATAATTTAGCAGAATTACAAATTTGGGATACAGCAGGAGAAGAAAGATTTAGAACAATAACAAAGCAATTTTATAAAGATGCATATGGTGCATTTGTTATATATGATATAACAAATAAAGAAAGTTTTACTAAAATTGAACATTGGATTAAAGATATTAATGATTCTGCACCAAAAGATATTGTTATTGGTATTGTAGGAAATAAAAATGATATTAAAAATAAAAGAGTTGTTGAATATGAAGAAGGAGAAAATTATTCTAATAAAATAAATGCTCTTTTTTTTGAAGTTAGTGCTCAAAATGGAAATAATGTTGATGCTGCTTTTCAACAAATGGCTTATAAAATATATGAAAAAGTACAAAAAGGTTGTTTTAATGATATAATAATTAGAGAATCTTCAAGAGAAAGTATTAAACTTAATCATAAAGTAGTTAAAAAAAAAAAAAAACCTAAATGCTGTAAAAATCATTAATATTGATTATCTAATTAATTAAATCTTTCATAAAAATAAATATTAATATTTAAATTATATTTTTATTATATTTATAATATATAAAATTAAAAAATAGATAAAATAAATAATTTTTAATCTATTATTAATAATTCAATCTAAATTTCCATGTTGAATTTTTTCTTTAACATTTGCAAGAGTATAATATAAATTATACCTTAATTTTTCCATTTTAATATTATTTTGATTAAAGATAATTCTCATTTCTTTTTCTTTCTTTTTTCTTTTTTTAATTAAACGTTCTTCTGATTTTTTCATTCTAGTTTTTTTTGCATATTTTTCTTGAATATCTTTACTAAAATTATTAAAAACATTATCATTTATTCTTGCAAAATTATCAGAAATTTCTATCATTTCTCTTTTACCTTTTCCCATATGAGCATATGAATTTTCAATTCTCATTGCATAAACATCCTTTTTTATATTTCCTTTTGCTTTCTTTTTTTTTAATTTTTTACCCATAATTATTTCTGCATCTTTTTTAAATTCAATTGATAATGGTTTTAAATATTTTGCTCTATCTATTATTTTAAATAATTTATTTTCTAATTTATATTGATTTTTATTTAATATATCCATTTTATGTTGTATTGTCTTTGCTTTTTCTTTTTCTTCTTTTATAAATAATTTATCTTTTTCTGTAAAAGAATTATTTTTTATTATATTATTTCTTTGTGATGATGTTGATCTTGATGAAAATGTTTTTAAATAATCAGTTTTTTTATAATTATTTATTGTTTTATAATAATCGTTATTTAAATTTAATTTTAATGAAGGGACTTTTATTTTTGGTATAAATTTCTTTATTATACTTTCTGAATTTGATTTAATTGTATCTCTTTGAGTTGAATTATTATAATTATCTAAACTTTTAATATGTGATTTATAATTTATTGAATTTGTTTCTTCATTATTTATTCTATGATTTTCACTTTTGTTTAATAAATTATTTCTATTTGTTAAAGTAAAATTTTTTATATCATCATTATAAATATTTTCTTCACTTTTTATATTTTCATAATGATTTTTTTCATTAATTTCATTACTTTTAAAACTATTATCTTCATTAAATATTTTATTTTTAATATTTTTATTATTTTCATAATTATTTTTAATATGATAATTTGATAAATTAATATGATTTTTTTCAATTATTTTTTTTCTTTTATTATGAAAATCTGTATTAAATCCTTTTCTATAAACTTCACTTTTATCATAAATTAATCCATTATAAGCAAAAAATGTTTTTCTTAATCCATCTTCAAATTTTAAAAGAGGAGTTGGTTTTCTATCTTGAGGTCTATATAATTTATCACCTCCTATATTTTTCTTAAATAAATATTTAATTTCTATTTTTTTTTCTATTATATCTCTTGTTAAATTAAAATTTCTTTTTTTACCATTTGATGATATTACAGGAGAATCTAATATTGATCCACAATTTTCAAATATTGTTATTATTTTATTAGATTTTGACATTAATTTTTAATATTTTAATAACGAAATAATATTTTATAAAACTTTTTATTTTTTTTATTTTGAATATTCATAAAATAAAAAAAATTAATTTATTACTTTATGAGGTTTAATTAAAAATTAACAATTAAATATAATATTTTTTTATATTTATTTAATCATCTTCATCATTTTCTTTTTGAATTCCATTAGCACGATCAATAGGGAAGAAATTAACTTTACTATTATTAATTGAATTATAAACTTGAAAATCAACAGAATTTAAATCATGAGCATCAGTTTTATGTAATTTAAATAGATAACAGAAATAATATAAAATATTATGTTCTTTTAAAACATGTTCATCAAAACTAATACCATTACTTTCAAATAAAGTTCTATTTAATTGGCAAATAAAACAAGTATTTTTTTTTTCTTCATATAAAGTATTATTATTTTCTCTAATTTCTTGAAAAGTATCAACAATAATACCATTAACAATATTTAAAATAATTAAAATAATCAAAAAATAAAAAATCCAAGAATAGAAAAATTCAGTATAAAAACCAGGTTGTTCTTCAATTTTCATTTCAAAAGGTAATCCACCAGCCCTCATTCCATTATTAAATAAATATAAAAAGCATTCTAAATAACTTTGACATAAATAAGTTCCATCATCATTCATATTAAAGAAATATAAAGTAATAGCAGCATAAAATAATATTAAAATAATTAATAGAAAACCTGTTGATAAAAATTGTTTATATCTGTTTTGAATTGCATCTAAAACACTTTTCATTGTTGATGATATTGTGAATAAAATAAATAATTGAAAAGATAAAAATGAAGGCCAAAATAAACCTAAAAATCCAAAAGTAAATGTCCATAAGAAAGGTAAAATTTCAGGTTCTTTTAAATATACTAAAATATCATAATATGTTATTTCTTCATCATTTTCTTCTTCATTTTCATGATTTGGAATTATAACTTGTGTTGTTTCATTATTATCATTATTTGATTCTTGTTTAATTTCTTGTTTTGGTATAATATACTTTAAATTGATATATTTGAAATAAAGATAATTTCCAACTATTGCTAAAATTGCTAAAAGTTCAAATATTTCATATATTAAAATAAACCAATCAAAAAAGTTTCCTGGTGCTGCTAACATTAATAAAATATTAGGAACAAAACTTGCTATTAAAATATATATTTCAAATTGATTAAGATCTAATTCTGATAATTGTAATAATAATTTATTATTACGATATCTTTTTCTCATTTCTACAATATTTGATAAAGTATAATAATAATCAAGTAATCCAGATAATTTTTTAAAATAATCTTTATAATCTGCTTTATTACAAAAAGTAATAACATCATTATAATTAATAAGAACACTTTCTTTAGGTCTTAAATAATAAATTGTTAATAAAGAAGGTTCAATTTTTGATTTAATAGAATCAACAGTTTCTTTAATAATTTCAATATATTGTTCATTAACTGTTTTTTTCTTTTGTAAACTTTTAATCATTAATCTACTATCACTTTCACCAGGACGAATACTAATAGATTTATTTTTATAAATTGTTTGTTTTCCAGTAAAAGGATCTAATTCAGGTACATTTGGCATATCTTTTGAAGAATCAGTCTTTTTTTTATCAGTTGTTAAAATATTAGAATATTGTTGAATTTCTAAAGGAATTAATTTAGCATATAAACTACCTAATCCATGCCATCTCTTAAAATCTAAACCAAACATTACATCATTTTTCATAAGTAAAAATGAACAAAATTGATAATATTCTTTACCTATTAAAGTAGAATCTGAATTTATTGCTTTATCATTTTGTGCTGAGGATAAATCATCTAAAATTTGTTTATAACTTGATTTTTTTGGATGATCAGATTCAGATAAATGTTTTATATTTACAAATATTTGAAATGCTATTTTAAAATATGGATTTTCTATTAATTCTTCGTAATTTTCATATAAATATTTTCTTAATTTTAAGCATTTAACTCCTAATTTTTTTAAATCAACTTCAGTTTTATCTTTTAATATATTGTTATCAAAATTAGAATCTTCTTCAATTCCTAATTTAACTTCGAAAGTTTTTAATAAATAAATAAAAGCATTTTCACCTTTTGTTAATAATTTAACTGGTGGTAAACCATTTGTAATAGAACTAACATCAGGTTCTGAATAAACAAAATTTTCTTCAATAAAGCAATTAACAAATCTAATAAAATTTGAACAAAGAGAACTGAAAATTTCTTCACTTTCTAATAATTCTAAAAATCTAGAAAAAGTTTCTAAATATTCAGCAAAAAATGTACTATTTCCTAAAATACTTAAATTTTTCTGTGTTGTACCTTGAATAATTTCAACTCTAAAATCATTTAATTCTTCATCTAAATCAATTAAACTTTCATATTGTTCCATAAAACCTAAAAGTTCAATAGAATCTTTTTGTTTTGAAATATGAGAAAAAATTTTAGTCATTTCACAAGAAGAATCAAAAATTAATTTTACAAAATCAAATTTTTGATTTTTTGCATGTGTAATATAATTTCCCATTAACATAGTTTGAAATAAAGGATTATGGTCTTCACAAAGTAATCTTAAAAAATCAATTGATTTAATTAATAATTTAAAATTATCTTTTGAATAAGGTAAAATTACAGCATTACTATAAATTACTGATTGCATTAAATAATAAATTTGATAAGTTATTAAAGGAACTAACATTGTTTTTGCTATTGATGGAGATTCTACTATTTTATCTTGCCAAAATTTAGGATTACTTAAAAATAATCTTTGAGCAACTTCAATTACTAAAGAATTTGAATATTGGAAATAATTAATTTTAAATAAATTTAATTTTTCTTGTCTTGCTATTTCATCAGGATCATCAATATCAATTGATATATTTGCATTATTATTTTCTATTAAAGAATTTTCTTCTTCTTCATTTGAATTTTGTTCTTCATTTTCTTTTATTTCATTATTAACTGAAACTTTACTATCTTCAGTTTCTATTATTTCTTCTGGTTCATGTTTATAATTTGTAGGAAGAATTGGAGTTATGTATGTTGGAACATAATAACCTTTTATTATATTTTGAAATAATGGTCCTGCAATGTCTTCATTTTCATCTTCTTCATCAAAATAATCTAATACTAAATTTTGTTCATTATCTTCTTTCATTTCTTTATATGTTTTTAAAAAATCTTCTATTTTTTCTATTGGAGTTAAATTTAATTTTTTTATACTATTTTGATGTGATATATTTGTATTTGATTTATTTGATTCTTCATCATCTTTTGTTTTGTAATATGAATATATTTCTGAATAAAATTTAAATTTTGATAATAATGAACCAAAATTTTCTATCCATCTATTTACATCTAAATAACTAAATGCTTTTTTTTCTTCATTGTTATTTTCATTTTCTTCATCATTTTTATTTGGATTTATAAAATATTCTATTGATTCTGATAATTCTTTTTGTACATTTTCAATATTAAAATCATCTACAAAATATTCTTTTAAAGTGTCTTCAATATCATTTATTTCTTCTAACCCATTTTCTTTTTTTTGAATTATATATTTTAAAATATAATTATAACTTTCATAAAATAAGAAAACTAAAGAATAAATTGAATATTGTTCATTTCCTGATAAACGACAATAATTTAATATTTTCCATAAACTTAAATAAACTGGAATACAAATTCCTTTTAATAAATATGATAAAGCTTGTTTTGTTGTTTTAATATCAGCTTCATTTTCTTCAAAAAAATATTTTGTAAAATTCAAACTTTGAGAAATAACATTTACAACTTCACTTTTAACAACTCTTAATGAAGTATTTATTAATTGATTTTCACTGAATTTATATAAAGTAAGAAAATGATATTTAGAATAAAATAACATTATTTCTTTTCTAATTTTAATATTTTTATAATTTGAAACATCTTTATTTTCATTTAAAGGTCCAGTTAATACTGTAGTGACATCATCAATTTTAACAATTGATTTTATATTTTGAAAGAAATTTAAATCTAAATAATTTAATGTTTTAAAAAAACTTTTAAATAAATCAATCATTTTTAAATCATTTGCATTATTAATTAAATCAAGTTTACCTGCTTTAGTTATAAAAAATAAATTATTAGAAATTATTTGATTAATTGCCATATAAGTTTTTTCAGATGATGTTTGTAAACAATTACTAAATATTTTAAGATATATTGTTAAAATTTCAGGTGTTAAAAATAATGATTCAATATGTTTAATTTCACTTTCTTCTCTTTTTCTTTCTGCTTTAAAAACTTTATCATCTTGAGTTTCCATTAATTTTTCATTTTGTTTTACGAATTTAACTTGATAACCATCTATTTTAATTAATGTAATATGAACTAATAATGTTAAGTAATTACATTTTATTTTATTATGTTTTATATTTTGAATTAATTTCAAATAAAAAAGAAGATTTTCTTTCCCAGGATTATAATTATTTGTTACTAATAATTTTTCATATATATTCTCATTAAATAATAATGGAATTAATATATTATTATCTTTTAATATTTGATATAAAAGATTAAAAACAATTTCTTTTGATTTATGAAATAATTCAACATTTTCTTCTTTAAGGAAAATTAAATCTAAACAATAAATCATATTAATTAAATCTCTAACACAACCTCCTTTCATTATACTATATTGAAATATTTTAATTTTATCATTTGGAATTTCTAACTTTTCATATTCTTCTTTCAAAGAAGTAAACTTTTCAAACAATTCAGTATAATTAAAAATATTATGAATATCTTCAAATTCAATAATATATTTATATATAACTTGAATATTAAAATTAAAAAGATCATAAAAAGTCTTAATTCCATTTTCATTAAGATAATTTTCTAAACCATTTTGTAAAGAAGAAATACTTTTTAAATTTTGTTCTAAATCAGAATTAGTTAAAAGATTCTGAATTGATTCAGAAAACTCATCTTTTTCAGCTAAAAACAATTCCAAAAACATTCTATTTCTAATAGAAAATTTAGAACTATTTCCTCCAAACATAGCTTCAAAAATTTTATGATTAGTATCATCTCCTTCAAAACAATATTTATAAGAATTATAAGCATCTTTAAGAATAATATTATTAAAACAAACACAATTTCTACTAATAAAAATTAAATAAGCAGTACATTTAATAGAATCATTTATATTATCAGTATTACTTTTTTTTCTACATTTTTGAACTAAATCAAGAAAAATTTGAGAATAATTATCTAAAATATTAGAATCACCCATTGTATTAACTAATAAAATATTTAAATAATCCATTGCCATAAGGAAAAAATTCTCAATAAAATCAATTGAAATTCTATCTAAATTCTCTTTTAATATCATTAAAATTTCTTCTACTTTTTTTAATTTTTCAATATCTGGAAATCCAAAAACGATTCTATGTAAAGGAGAAACATTTTCACCTGCTATTAAAAAATCATGTATTCTAGGTCTGATAATTGTATCTAATTGTAATTTTAAAAGTTGTTCTATTAAAGCTAATAAATTATCTGTTGAAACTCCATCTAATGCTTCAAAATATTTGATTATTAATTCATTTGTAATTATATTTTTTGATGATGTAGAATTGTCTAATCCATATTTACAATTATTTTTATATTCGTTTGATTTCTCTTCTCCTTGTTGTATTATTTGATTAAAACGGTGATTTATATCTGATTGAGTTGATAATTCTATTGATGACATTTTTTAATTATATCATTATTATATTACATTTTTAAATATTTTTTTTTTGGTTATTCAATTTTTATTATAATTTTTATTTTAATTAGATATTATTTTTTTTCAATGTTTAATATTAATTTTTAAAAAAATTGTTTTTAATTATCAAATAAAAAAAATTTGTTTTATTAAAATAATATTTTATAATTTATTTACCCAATTTGTTTTTTAGCAGAATAAATGAGTACATTCATATTAACTAAAGGAAAACATTTTTCAAATCTTTTTTCAATTTCATTAAGTAAATCATGTTCAGGTATTTTTTCATCAATTAAAAATTTAGAATAACAAATAAATTTAAAATTTTTATCAAATTTTAAATCACTTCTATTATTTAAATGTGCAGAGGAGCATTTAGGAGAAAAAAATAAAGAAGGATCCCACATAAATTTACTAAGCATCATATTACCATAAAATTCTCTAATATCAGCATCATATTGAAATTTATATTGTTCTTTACAATCATCAAAATTTAATATTAAAAATAATCCTCTTGTCATTGCTTCAATAACATTTTGTTTAATTTCATCAAAAACAGAAATATTAATTCCTAAACTAGATTCATGTAATTTCATATAACAATATCTCAAATCAATTTCTTTATAATTTCCACTAAATAATTCAAAAACTTCATCTTTACTAACTTGTTTTTCTAAACTTCTTAAAATTAAAGGAATTTTATTACTTTTATAAGTTTCATCAATAGCAGAAAATAATTCTAATTCATTAGTAATTCTAATTAAATTTTCTCTAGAAAACTTTTCAAATTTATTTTGATTACTTTTTTCTCTAAAATCAAAATTTTTAACTTTAAAATTTTCAACTTCTTCACTAGTTAAAAATGGATTAATAAAAGCACCAGTTTCTCTATTTAAATAATAATTATTAGCAAAAAGTCCTTTTAAAACATGACCATCATAATGTCTAAATTCACCTTCGCCATCCATTCTTCCTTGTGTCCATTTACCAATATAAACATATCCTTGTTTCCAAAATAATTTACCATTACCATCATATAAATCATTATCAAATTCACCATCATAATATGATTCATCTGAATAATTTGCTTTTCCTTTTCCTTTTTTTTTATCAAAATACCAATTTCCTTCATATTTAGATGTAAATTTACCATCTTTATATTCGTAAAATTGAATCCCAAATCCATGACGTACTGTTGATAATGTTTTTTTTACTTCTTCATCGGTTATTTGTTCTGGGTTTTCTATTATTTTTCCTTCTTTTGATATTGTTACTGTTTCACCAAAGTATATTGTACCATCTGGAAATTGGTAATATTTATATTCGGGATATTTCTCTGCAAATTCGTTGTCTGGATTTATATTTGTTGTGTCTTGTTGTTGGGTTGAGTCTTGGGCTTTCATTTTTTAATTTTTTTTTTTTTTTAAGGAATTTTTTTTTTATGTTTAAATTATTTATTTTTTTTTTATTTATATCATTTAT
>JAEEGK010010284.1_pt1 | contig 21609 bp, 17 predicted proteins | sample 8958771 | NCBI WGS metagenome assembly JAEEGK01 (sample SAMN16246547, study PRJNA631951) | gut metagenome | biome: gut microbiome; feature: rumen; material: SC-attached | host: Bos | place: Iran: Karaj | collected 2018-10 | reverse complement strand
ATGTGGCGGCGTGCTGGTCCTCGCCGGAAAAAGCATATCGGGAGCTGGGCTGGAAGGCGCAGTACGACATCCGGGATATGTGCCGGGACAGCTGGAACTGGCAGCGGAAGAACCCGGACGGCTACGGGAAAGGCTGAGACGGCCTACTGCTTTTCCGAAGACGGCATGGCCGGGCTTCATGAAGCTGGTGCGATCCCGTATTTCTTCACGACTACCTTCAAAACCTCCGATGCGGTGACACAGGAGCACCGTATCGGAGGCTTTGATTTGGGAAAAGCCAATAAACTTCCGCACTAGTGTATGCATAAATGATATAACCGATGGTCAATAACTTCTCTGGACAATGAAGCTGAATTGCCTTATAATAAAGAGTTGACAGAGTGTCGTACAGGCACTTCTGAAGTTGCTAGACATGGTGTTTCGGCGGATGATTATTAACGATCTGTCCAGCAAGACGGTTTTAATGTCAATCGGAAGTATAATGGCGCGGCGGACGAATCATGAATGGCTGAAGCCATGATTGCTCTACGTCAGAAGCAAGAATCCTTCTCCGGACAATGAAAAAACGAGGACGCCACATGCCAAACAACAGTTTGAACCTGAAACGAATCATTTTCGTTGCCGCTGCAATCTACGTTGCTTTCATCATATGCTTCTACTTTCTGGCCGGGGATCAGCTCAGGCTTCGTGATTCCCGCGGGAATACCGAATTGCCTGCGGCGGAAGCGGGTACTGTAGTGCTGTGCCGGGGAGCCATGGTCGAGCAGATGATGCAGGTGAAGATCCAACGCTTGAACAGCATTTCCGTGCAGTTCGGCGGGTATTACAGGGAGAATTCCGGACACATTACGATGGAGCTTTGGCGTGACGAAGAATTACTGATGCAGCAGAGCTTTGACGCATCGAAGATCCAAGAGGGAACGGTACTGACTCTGCGCGCAGAGCCACCGATTGAGAGCGTTTACGGTGTTCCGCTGATGATCCGTATTCGCGCTGATTCCGATCCGGAAAGCGCTGTGACACCGCTCATGAGCATGACGTCAGCGGATGATGGGTCCGTTCTTTATCTGAACGGGGAGTCAGTGAAAGGAATGCTTTGCTTTTCTGCGCAGGGAACGGACTACATATGGACGGGCTTGCACTACTGGAAAATCGCGGCAGCTTTCGGATTGCTTCTGGCATTGTTATCTATTGTTGTTTGGCATCGTTTCAGCAAAGGAAAACGAAGCTTTATCATCAATGCCATTATTGCACTGCAAAAGTACCGTTTTCTGATTCGCCAGCTGGTTGCCAGAGATTTCAAGACTAAATATAAGCGCTCTGTGTTGGGGGTAGTCTGGAGCTTCCTCAATCCACTTTTGATGATGATGGTGCAGTATTTTGTGTTTTCAACCGTCTTCAAGAGCGATATACCGCATTTTGCCGCATATCTGATCATTGGGACGGTTATGTTCAACTTCTTTTCAGAGTCCTGCAGCATGTCGCTGACCTCGATCTTGGGAAATGCCGGGCTGATCACCAAAGTTTATATGCCGAAATACATCTATCCCCTAACCAGGACGCTTTCTTCCCTAGTGAATCTGGCGATCTCCCTAATCCCAATGGTGATCGTATGTCTGGCGACGGGGGTGCATTTTGAAAAGAGCGCGATCCTGGCTCTTTATTTCTTCGCATGTCTGTTTACCTTCTGCCTGGGACTGGGAATGCTGCTGGCTGCATCCATGGTGTTCTTCCGGGATACTCAGTTTCTGTGGAATGTACTGAGCATCATGTGGATGTATGCCACGCCGATCTTTTATCCGGAGACGATCCTCTCTGGCCGTTTCAGGGTGGTCTTACAGCTCAACCCTCTATATTACTTTCTGAAAAGCGCCCGAATGTGCGTGTTGGACGGCATATCACCGGAACCTGTGATGTATTTTCGATGCCTGGTGATCGCGCTGGCGATGCTGTTAGTAGGAGCCATCGTGTTTTATAGGAAGCAGGATAGATTTGTCTTGTATTTATAAGGAGACCGCAATGCTCGAGACGATGATAGAGGTCAGGGATGTGACCATGCGGTTCCACATGAATACTGACAGGATCATGTCACTGAAAGAGTTCGTAACGCGGAGACTGACGGGTAAGATCGCGTATTCCGATTTCACTGCGTTGGATCGTGTTTCATTCGATGTGAAGCGGGGAGAGACGCTGGGGCTGATTGGGCGGAACGGCGCCGGAAAAAGTACGCTGCTCAAGGTGATCTCCGGTATCCTGAAGCCGACCGGGGGGTGCGTCGCTACTAACGGCAACGTGGTCCCCATGTTGGAACTGGGAAGCGGCTTCGATATGGACTTGAACGGACGGGAGAACATCTTCCTGAACGGTGCGATTCTGGGTTACAGCGAAGGATTCCTGAAAGCGAAATACGATGAGATCGTAGATTTTTCGGAACTGGGTCAGTTTATTGAAATGCCGATCCGCAACTACTCCTCAGGTATGCTGGCGCGGCTGGCGTTTTCCGTGGCATCTGTGGTAGAGCCGGAGATCCTGATCGTGGACGAGATACTCTCAGTGGGTGATGCCGGGTTTCAGGAGAAGAGCCATGCCCGAATGATGGAGCTTATGGGCGGCGGTACGACGGTGCTGTTTGTGAGCCATGCGATGAATCAGATCCGGGAGATGTGCTCCAGGGCGCTTTGGCTGGAAAACGGAAAACTGAAAATGCTCGGTCCGGCGGACGAAGTATGCCATGCATATGAATCAGATTTGTCATGATGCGCATAGGAGGTGGACCCGGTCATGACTTTCGGGAATTTCACGTTTACGGAGACCCCGATTTCCGGTGTGTTCATCATTGATACCGTTACCTTCGGAGATGAGCGCGGCTATGTTTCAGAGACATAGAAGAAATCCGATTTCGATGCTGCGGGCCTTACATACGAATTCGTGCAGGACAACCAGTCCGGCTCCCGAAAGGCGTTCTCCGCGGCCTCCATTTTCAGCGGACGTACCCCCAGGCGAAACTGGTGCGAGTGCTGATGGGCGAGGTGTTCAATGTCGCTGTGGATCTGCGCAAAGGCAGCGATACCTACGGAAAATGGACCGGGTGCTATCTCGGCAGAGATAATAGGAGGCAATTCCTGATCCCTCGCGGGTTTGCCCACGGCTTTGTGGTCGTCAGTGATTACGCGGAGTTTGCCTATAAATGCGACGAACTATACCATCCGGAGGATGAGGGCGGTATCGCATGGGATGATCCTGATATCGGTATCATGTGGCCGGAGCTCGAAACGTATATACTGAGCGAAAAAGATAAGCGATTCCCCACTCTTGCAGAATGTAGAATAGAATTTGAGGTTTGATCCATGCCCTCAGTTACAACGGATCGGAAGAATCCGGAACGGCCTTCCGAAATGCAAAGTGAAATAACGGAAAAACCGCTGATTTCCATCCTGATGGCAGTCTATGAGCCGCGTATGGACTGGCTCGGGGAACAGCTGGATTCATTGAACGCGCAAACCTATCCGCATCTTCGACTGTACATCCGCGACGACTGTTCGACCACCGTGTCCTATGAGGATATCCGCCATCAGGTGGAGGATCGCATCACCGCATTTCCGTTTACGATTGAAAGGAACGAGAAGAATCTCGGCTCGAACGCGGTGTTCGAATCGATGATCCGGGAGGCGGAGGGAGATTACTTCGCGTTCTGCGATCAGGACGACATATGGTTTCCGGAAAAACTGGAAACGATGCACGCAGCGATGGAGCGTGAAGGAGCGGTTCTGGCGTGTTCCGACATGGTCATTATCGACACTGGGGGAAAACAGATTGCGAGCAGCATCACCAAGGTTCGGAAGCGTCATGTTTTCCGCTCCGGGGAGGGACTGGCCCCCTCGCTGCTGGTGAGGAATTATGTGACAGGCTGTGCCAGCCTGTTCCGCGCGGATATTGCAAAAGCCGCGATCCCCGTTTGCCCGGATATGGTGCACGATCATTATCTTGCCATGTGCGAAGCGCGGGAGGGGAAGATCGTATCTCTGCCGGACAGACTGATCCGATATCGTATCCATGGCCAGAGCCAGACGCGGGTGATGGCCGGCGTAACGGATAAAGAGAGCTATTACCACATTCGCATCGAATCAATGGTCCGGCGGCTCAAGTGGCTGCAATCCCGTTTCTCTGAGGACGAGAGCTTGTCGGAGGAGATTGCGCAGGCCCTCTGCTGGGCAGAGGCCCGCTCTCGAAGTTTCCGGGGGGATCGTACCGCCAGGAAGACCGTTTGGAAATGTCGGCGCTTCAGCCCAACGGCGAGCCTCTTCGAGGTGGTCATGGCGGACAAGCCGGAATGGCTGTTTATGTGGTGTATTCGTTTAATACGAAAGAATCTAATTTGACGGGAGCAGTCAAATGAGGGTTTTGGTAACGGGTGCCGGAGGTCAGCTTGGCAGCGCCGTATACAGAGAACTGGAACGCCGGGGCTCGGATGCTTCAGGAGCTGACCGTTGTTCTATGGATATCACGGAGAAGTATGAGGTTTACCACGCAACCGATGAGGGCGGGTACCTCAGCTGGTGCGATTTCGCCCGGGAGATCTTCCGGCAGGCCGGGCGGGGCAACAAGGTGATCCCGGTGACCACAGCGGAGTACGGCCTTGCCAAAGCTGCCCGCCCGCTGAACAGCCGATTGGACAAAAGCAAATTAGACGAAATGGGCTTTGCGCGCTTGCCGGACTGGCGGGATGCTTTGGGACGGTATATCACGGAGCAAAACAAAGTAGGAGACTGTGTGCGTGGAGAAAGACAATACCGAGGAAAAGAGTGCTGCTGAAGCGGTTCCCGGGGGGGAAGCCCCGGCTATCCCGGATTTTTCAGGATTTTTGGCGACCTGCACGTCAACGGGCGGTGTGCTGCATGGCGGGGCGCTTCTTCCCGGCAGCGGAGAAAAACCCGTTCTGCTGGTGAGCCATGAGCTCAGCCTGACCGGTGCGCCCGTCGTTCTTCTGTATATGGCACAGACGCTGAAAAGGCTGGGGATGCAGCCAATGGTGATCTCACCTAAGGACGGGCCTCTGCGGACACCCTTCACCGGGGAGGGGATCCCGGTGGCGACAGTGCCGGCGCTGTTTGACACCGATCTGATTTCCCGTGGGGCGGAGCTGTTTAGCCTGATCGTTTTAAACACCGCGGCTTCTGCCCGAGCGGCGGACATGCTCAACGGAGCGGGGACCCCTGTCCTGTGGTGGATACACGAGGCTGAGGTGTATTACAATGTCAGTTTCGTGTGGGAAATGCCGTATTATCTGCACGGGAATATCCGCGTCGTTACGGCAGGGCCGCTGGCCGGGAAGCACCTGCTGGATCATCGGGCTTTTTATCCCCGGGAGGAGTTCCTGTATTGGATCCCTGATGCTGCATCGGCCAAACACCGATCTGGTGAGTCTGCGCTTTTCCCCTTTACGAAGGGGAGAAAGGTCTTCGCCCTGGTGGGATCTGTGGAATCGCGCAAGGGGCAGGATATCCTGCTGGATGCCATAGAGCTTCTACCGGAGGAGACCCTTCAGCGCTGCTGCTTCGTGTTTGTCGGGCAAGCGTATGACCGCGATCTCGCCGGACGCATCCGTGAAGCAATCGGCAGACGCCCGGAGAGTGTGCAGTATATCCCACAGATCGAGCGGGAGAAGATGCCGGGATTTTACACCGAGATCGACTGCCTGATTTGCGCCTCCAGGGACGATCCAATGCCAGTCGTCGTCACTGAGGCGTGCCAGTTTTCCAAAATTGTGATCTGCTCTGAGCACACGGGCTCCGCCCGCTTCTTGGAGCAGCATGAGGCGGGGTTGGTTTACCGAGGCGACGATCCCGATGCGCTGGCAGAGTGCATACGGCGTGTCTGCGGAGAAAATGGCGACGAATTCAAAACTATGAGGCATCGCGCGCGGGAAGTCTACCTCATGCATTTTTCCGCCGAAGCCTTTGAGAAAAAGCTCAGGGAAGACATCCTGCCATGGGCGGCACGGATCGGCAGCGAGGGCGTTGCTTTTGCCTGGAGCCAGCGCACTCTGCTGCCGGAGGAGATTGAACGAGCGCTGTTCACCTGTGAGGCCCAAAGCAAAACGGAAGCCGAGCGGGGCTCCAAAACATTGCGCGATCAGGAGGCGCTCATCCGAGACCTGGAGACCGTGATGCACGCCCAGGCGGGCACCATCGAAGAGCGGGAGCACCGCATCCGTGACCTGGAAACGCATACAGAAGCCCAGGCGGGCACCATCGAGGAGCGGGAGCACCGCGTCCGTGAACTGGAAGCGCAGAAGGAAGCCCAGGCGGGGATCATCGAGGAGCGGGAGCACCGCGTCCGTGAACTGGAAGCGCAGAAGGAAACCCAGGCGGGAATCATCGAGGAGCGGGAGCGCCTCATCCTTGCACTTGAAGCACAGACAGAAGCACAGATCGGGGCTATCGAGGATAAGAACCGCCAGATCCGCAGCCTGGAGGCGCGGCTGCAGGTTCAGGACAGGAGCATTGCGGCCAAAAGAAACTACATCCAAGGGCTTTTCCGGATGATTGGCGAGGAGTCTGCCCGCTCCGGACAGAAGGACAGGCTGATTGCAGAGCAGAGCGAGCGCTTGCTTGACGTGGCGCGTCAGCTGGCGGAAGCAATTGAACGCGGGAAACAGCTGGAGGAGGCGTTCCAAAAACAGAGTGCGGAGTTGGCGAACTGCAAGGAGCACGATAACGCCGCCATCCATCAGCGGGATGAGCTTTTGAGGCAGCTGGCGGAAGCTCAATATGCTTACAGCGTCATTTCCAATGCCGCGTGCTGGAAGATGACCGCACCGCTGCGGGCATTGCTGGACTGGCTCAAGGGTTTTCCGGTCTTTTTCCTGTTGGTGAAGGGCCTGAAATGCCTGAAAGACAACGGGCTTCGTTATACCTGGAATAAGGTAAAGGACAAGCTGCGCCGCCGGCAGGAGTATCATTCACTGGCTCTCCGGTCACTGTTTTCATCCGAGGAATTGGAGAAGCAGCGCTCGGAACGCTTTGAGCGCGATATCAAGTTCAGCATTATCACGCCATTGTATAATACACCTGAGGATTTTCTGCATGACATGATCGGTTCCGTGCAGGACCAGACCTATGTCAATTGGGAGCTGTGCTTGGCAGACGGCAGCGACGCGCAGCATGCCGAGGTCGAGCGGATTTGCCGGAAATATGCAAGCAGAGACAGACGCATCAAGTATCGGAAATTGAAAAAGAATCTCGGAATCTCGGGGAACTCGAACGCATGCCTGGAAATGTCGACGGGAGACTACATCGGCCTTTTGGACCACGACGACCTGCTGCACCCCGCAGCGCTGCATGAGGTCATGGGGGCAATTTGTGCGCAGGACGCGGATTTCGTTTATTCGGACGAAGCCACGTTTGAAAGTCCGAATGTAAATAGAATCATTACGGCGCACTATAAGCCGGATTTCGCGCCGGATAATCTGCGGTCCAACAATTATATCTGCCATTTTTCGGCGTTTTCAAAATCACTGATCGAGAGAGCGGGGCCGTTTCGGCCGGATTATGACGGAAGTCAGGATCATGACCTGATCCTGCGGCTGACAGCCCGTGCGAAAAAGATCGTGCATCTGCCTAAGATACTCTATTATTGGCGTTCCCACGCCGGCTCTGTGGCACAAAGCATATCCGTGAAGGATTATGCCGCTGCTGCGGGGCGCCGTGCCGTAAAGGACAGTATCGAAGCGCAGGGGCTTGCCGCACGGGTGGAGAGCTCCGATGTTTTTCCCGCGATCTATCGCCTGAGTTATCAACTGACCACGGAGCCAAAGGTCAGCATCATTCTGACGGGTGGCACAGCGGATGAGCAGGATCGCTGCATCCGCTCCATATTGGAACAGACGCATTATTCTAATTATGAGATTATCGTTGTGACCGGCGAACCCAACGGAGAGGATGGTTCCCGGGAAAATGATGCTGGGGTTCATATCCGCATTTCATATGTGTTATCAGAAGGCGGTTCGCCAGGAAAAGCCAAAAATACCGGCGCATCAAGTTCCAGCGGAGACTATCTTTTGTTTGTGAGCGCAAAAACTGAGGTGCTTACACCCTGCTGGATCGAGGAACTGCTGATGTACGCGCAGCGGGAGGATGTCGGCGCTGCGGGGGCTATGCTTTGCAGTTCCGTACATACGATCTGGAGCGCAGGCATCATTCTCGGCCTGGGCCAAAAGCATATCGCAGCGAATGCATTTCGGGGGCAGCCGGACAACGCGATTGGTTATATGGGGCGCTTGGCCTATGCACAGGATCTGTCCGCGGTGTCCTCCGGTTGCATGCTGGTGAAGCGGTCCGTCTTTTCAGACACCGAGGGCTTTGATGAGAAATACGTTTCCATCTGCTGCGATACGGATTTCTGCCTGCGCCTTCGCGGCACCGGTCACTTGATCGTTTGGACGCCCTACGCAAGACTCAGTTATTTTTCCCCGGACACTGAGGGGACTGAGGATTGCTCCGAAAGCGAGGCGGCCCGGTTCCGCGCGCGCTGGGGGGCGGAGCTGACAGCCGGGGATCCCTACTATAACCCCAACTTCTCACTGGAGCGCAGCGACTTTGCGCTGAAATAAGGAGCGTATATTCTGAGATGAACACGATGAAAAGAAAAAAATCGTATGCATTGTCAGAACATATCCGGCTAACGTTTTTGCTGGCAGTTGCCATTGCTTTTATCCTGTTGTTGTTTGAGATTTTTCACGGGAAGGGCACAGTAAAATATTCCCAGCAAAATGCAAATCATGCGTTTGCCGTCGGTGAAATCGCTGAGGGAGTCGAACTGCGGCAGGAACTGCCGTACAGTTCTGAGATCAGCGGCATTTCGGTTATGTTTGCAACATATATGAGGGTTAATTCGGGAAATGTTTATATTTCGATAACAGGATGTCAAAGCGGTCATTTGTATCTGCAAACTGTCCTGCCGGCGAGTGAATTCCAGGACAACAGTTTTGTCGATTTGCCCTTTACTTCACAACCGGCATCGAGGAGAGATGAGAAAATCGAGCTGCTGATACAATCCGACAGCAGTGTTTCCAATTCCATCACTGTATGGGCCTCTGATTTTGACTGTGTTCCGGGCTGCGCCTTGAACATCAACGGAACCCCGCTGGATAAGGATCTTATTTATCGGACCTTTGTAATAAACGATCTATTCCCTCTCCCATCTCTTTTCATCATCCTCTTTGCGGTCATCCTCTTGTATATTCTGATTCTCTGTAATATAACCCGAGTTATCGCCGGTGCGAAATACCTGGCCGGAGCGTTAAATAGACCGGGTGTTGTTCTTTTTTCTCTACAGTTCTTTCTTTCCTGTATTCTCTATTATCTTCGCACTTCTGTTCTGTTCAAATCGTTTGTGATACCCGCAGTCCCGCTGCTTCTGTTTTTCCTTTCCGCAATCGCACTTTCCTGCTTTGAACTGTGTGCAGAGCAGAAGGCTTCGGTTTTGTCTGTCGCTTTTGCCTTGCTTGTTTTGCAGCTGTATTATCTCGTGCCCGCTGTTTGTGCGTCTCGGCTGTTCTATTACGTTTCTGTCGCCGTGATTTGGCTTGTTTTCCCACTCGTGTTTTTGAAGGATCGGGTTGTCAAAACTTTTGCGCGGTTATTGCATGGCTGTCGCAAGAAGCGTTATCTTCCTGTCCTGGTCTGTGTTTTATGCGCCTGCGTGCTGGCTGCGGTTGCAGAGATTATCTTTTCCCATTTTTGTGACGGTCCCTTTTTATGGTTCCGATTCTTCTTTTTCCTTGCGTGTTCATGGGTCGTGATTTGCTTGATCAGGCAGAGAGAGACCCTGTCCGATCACCCGGAAAGGTTTTTCGCATTGCTGGCTTTTTCCTATGGCATTTACCTTTGCGTTTTTTCTCCTTTGAAAAGCATGACATGGGATGAACAGATTCACTATGAAAGGGCAATCTATGCAACACAGGGCAATGTTGCTATCTTCACCTCTGCGGACGAGTCTATCATCAATTTGACCGCAGTTTCCAGTAATTCGGAGCATGAGTCTCTCGAAATTGCGCTGGCATTGGATCAGGAGGAAAAAACAAACCCGATTTGGCTTCGCGCTGAAGGGAATAATAGTCTTTCTACAGTAGCTTATCTTCCAAACGCGGTGGGCATTTGGGCGGGACGAATCTTGGCGCTTCCGTTTCCTGCGGTATTTGTTCTGGGTAAGGTTTCAAATCTGATCTTCTATATTGCCATTATATATTTCGCCATGAGAAGATTAATTCGAGGTAAAATGATCTTCATGATCATTGCACTGTTTCCAACTGCGGTATTTCAGGCCTCGCATTATTCTTATGACCCATGGGTTAGCGCGTTTGTCGCCCTGGGCACAGCATATTTTCTCGGAGCATTGCAGCGCCCCGACGAGAAGCTGACATTGCGGGAGGCCGCAATCATAATCCTTGCGCCGTTGATCGGTATATTACCGAAAGCCGCGTATTTCTTTGTGGTGCTGCTTCCGCTGTCGATGCCGGAAGCAAAGTTTTCGGATCATAAACATGCAGTAAAGTTCCGCTTCGCGGTTATCTCCGCTTTTGTGGTTGCCATGGTTCTGACTGTTTATCCGGTAATCTACTCCATCATACGGCCCGAAGAAGCCAGCTTGAGCGATCTGCGTGGAGGAAGCGATGTTAATGGTGTGGAACAGATTAAGTATATTTTCTCCAATCCAATTGAATATACGAAAACTCTTCTGCGTTTTCTCTGGAATTATATATCACCGGAGAATTCTGCCGGGTACATATCTTTCCTTGCCTATATGGGCGGAACTGGCGCACATACGGTAGCTTATGCATCTCTTTGGGCAGCAACTGCCATTGATTTTGCGGGAGATGAAAGTAAATCGAAAAACGGACGAATCTGGCTGTTCACTATAACAGTGTTGTTTTTTACCCTGTGCACGACCGCATCGGCATTGTATATCACATTTACGCCCGTCCGAGAATCCGGAATTAACGGTTATCAGCCGCGTTATCTGTTGCCGCTGTTGTTCCCTTTTTATGGTATTTTTACTTGCTCCAAAGCAAGTGTTACAGTCAGGTCAAAGCCATATCAATTACTCTCTGCTGTTTCCGCGTGGGTGCTTGCAGCAACGATCTGGAAGGTTGTCGTAAATTACATTGTGCCTTAATGATGGACGTTCCATTATGAACACCTTAATCATTATCCCCGCCTACAACGAGGCAGAGAACCTGCCTGCGGTACTGGCCGATCTGCATCGCTTCTGCCCGGAAGCGATCCCACTGATCGTCAACGACTGTTCCACGGATGATACGCCCAGCATCCTGTCCGGCCTTGGTGTGGATTACCTGTCGCTTCCCGTCAACCTTGGCATAGGCGGCGGGGTCCAAGCTGGCTACCGTTACGCACTTGCCAATGGATATGACGTAGCGGTCCAGTTTGACGGCGACGGACAGCATATGGCGGAATACATACACGCACTGCTGGAGCCGCTGGAAGAAGGACGGGCGGATTTTGTGGTCGGCTCGCGTTTTCTGGAGAAAGAGGGCTTTCAGTCCTCCGCCATGCGCCGCATCGGCATCCGCTTTCTCAGCAGGCTCATATACCGATTGTGCGGCCTGCGCGTGCTGGACGTTACCAGCGGGATGCGGGCAGTAAATCGGGAGATGATCGCCTTTTTCGCGGAGCATTACGCGCAGGATTATCCGGAACCCGAGGCGATCCTTTCCGCCGGGCTGCAAGGCGCGCGGATCCTGGAGGCCCCGGTGAGAATGCGCGAGCGGCAGGGCGGAAAAAGCACCATCAATCCCCTTCGCTCCGCTTATTACATGGTCAAGGTTACGCTGGCATTGCTGCTGAACGGCATGTTTGGAGGGAGAAGGCATCATGAGTAAAACACTGCAGGTCTTTATGCTGCTGGCAGTGGTCCTGTACTTTGCGCTGCTGGTGTTTTTCCTGCGGCGTAGACGCATCAACCTCAAGTATTCGCTGCTATGGCTGTTTTCCGGTATCGTTATGCTGCTGCTGGCGTTGTTTCCGAGAATCCTTGCCTGGGCCGCGGAGAAGGTCGGCATTGTGACTCCGGTTAACGCCTTGTTTGCCATCACCCTGTTTTGCATCATCATCATTCTCATGTCACTGACTGCCATCGTTTCGCGGATGAACAATCAGCTTGTGCAGCTTGCCCAGGCAAACGCGCTGCTGGAACAGCGGGTGCGGGAGCTGGAGAAAGGCGGAACACAGCATCCTTCGGCTGCCCATCAGAAAAGCGATGCGTCAGATCCGGATGCTCGCTGCGTGTCCTGAAAGGGTAAGGCGCGGTATGGTGATCGTTGCGCAGCGAAGAAACAAGGGGGGCATTATGGCCGCGATTACCGTAATCATCACTACTTACAATTTGGAACGGTATATCGACGACTGCCTGAATGAACTGAAAGTACAGTCTTTCAGGGACTTTGAAGTGCTGATCGTCGATGACAGGTCATCTGACGGGACGGTGGAGAGGATAGAAGCCTTTGCACGCCGTTCCGCTTTTCCGCTGCGGCTTATCACGCCGCCGCAGCATCTCGGAAACCCGGGGAAAGCGCGGAATTTTGCCCTGGACGCCGGACAGATCAGCAGCAAATATATCGCTTTCCTGGATGGAGACGACAGTATAGAGAAGGATTATTTGAAGTGTCTGTTCGCACTGGCGGAGGACAGCGGCGCAGAGATTGCTTTGTGCGCCTACGACCGCATAGAGGAGAACAGCGGGCGGGTGCTTTGCCGGGAAATGACCGGCTTTCCTGGGGTGATCGACCTGCCGCCGAAGGATGACATCCCAGCATTCATGAATGGATCCCTCTGGAATAAGCTGATCCTTTTTGAGCGCATCGCATCCCTGCGTGTGCCCGATCTCAGAGTCGGGGAGGACGTCTGCTTCGGCCTGGCTCTGTATGAGCGATGCCGCAGGATTGCCTGCACAGACCGCATCCTGATCCACTATCGCGTCCGCAGCATGTCGGTAATCGCTCGAACGCAGGAGGAAGATATCCGCTTCTTCGCGGAGGAACTGGAGCGGCTGTATGGGGATTCAGGCACTGAATGGCGGGATACGCTGGGAGTCGCGGCATTGATCCATATCGGCGTGTCGATGCCCTTTCGCGTGTATGGAAACCCTGATGTGGATATGCGCCGGCTGTTAAAACGAGTCAGGGAATATTTGAAAAACCAGTATGCGTGGTTTCACGGCAATCGCTTTGTTTCCCTTCGGGGTCTGTCACAGCACGGCATCCGCGGCTTTGCACTTTGGGTTGCGCTGGTCTGCCACAAGCTGCACTGCTTCCCCTTGATCATCTGGATGTATGATTTGATGCGCCGTTTCCTGAAGATCGACATCAAGTTTTGAATATCGGAAATAGAGCATGATGACAGAGAACTGTATGATAAAAACCAGATATAAAGTGTCTGTAATTGTTCCGGTTTACAATGTGGAACAGTATGCCGAAAAATGCATTACCTCTATACTGCGACAAACACTGCATGACTTTGAGTTGATCCTTGTGGACGACTGTGGCACAGATAACAGTATGTCCGTGATCAACGACCTCCTGACCTGCAAGTTCCCGAAGGGCATCCCGGATTGTGTGCATATCCTGCACAATCCGCGCAATCTGGGCATCAGTCCCTCCCGCAACAGCGGGCTGGATATCGCCTCCGGAGAATACATAACGTTTATCGATTGTGACGATTATATCGCAGAAGATTATCTGGAAGCGCTGTACAGGGCGGCAAAAGAGGCAGATGCCGATGTCGCCCTCTGCGGATATAGGAAGGTGGAGCCGGACGGAAAACTGATTCGTACGGTCAGACTTGATCACACAAATGTCGAAGCAGAGCGCTATCGAATGCTTTTGCCATGGGCCCATCTGTATCGCCGGGATTTTCTGGAGCTGCATCACGCACAATTCCGGAATGTGTTTTCGGAAGATGTCGTTTTTAATCTGTCAATAAACGGATATGTGAAACATGCGGCGGTGATACCGGACACCGGATACTATTATGTTCAGCGTCCGGGCTCAGTGATGAATCAGGGGAAAGGCATATATACGGAAAGGCGGTTCCCGTTCCGTGAATTATCACAGATTCTTGCAGAGGCAAAGGACAACGGCGTGAGTGCGGAGGTATATACACGCCTTGAATATGAGACCGTGAAAGCCTTTGCCTCCATGATGTTGTCGTTTATGCGGCATTGTGACAAGAAGAGCTTGGATATCCATGCGAGCACGGCAATAGGGTGCCTGGATGACATCGCGCCGCGGTGCTATAATAACCCGTATTTGCCGATCACAGCCCTCCCCGCGCTGCCAATCACGGCAAGAGTGGGCACTTATCTTTTTGCGAAGGCATATCGGCATTGTTGCCTGAAGCTATTTGTGTGGCTTGTTACCAGATTCTGAGGAGTGTGCTGGGAGACCGGTCAGCGGGAGAGGAGGGGTACTCTGAAAACTAAAACGACGATATCCTTCCTTTGGTACAGCGCGGGCAGCATGCTCTACCTTGTTTGCCAATGGCTGCTGGGTATCTTTGTAGTGCGTTTGTCCGGTTATGAGGACGCCGGCATCCTGTCGCTGGCCATGTCGGTAACGAATGTCTATGTTTCAATTGCCGGATTCGGAATGCGCAGCTTTCAGGTGTCGGACGCACGGGAGGAGTTTCCCAGCGGCGTGTATACAGCTTCCCGCGTCATTACCGCTCTTGTAGCTTATGCAGTTCTGGCAGTGTTCGTTCTGATCAGACATTATGCTGAGCCCGTAGTTGGTGCGATTCTCGCTTTTGGGTTATTTAGAGCTGCAGAATCCGCCCTGGATGTGCTTCAGGGGTTTTCACAGAGATATGGGTACTTAGACACGCTCGGAAAGTCTGCACTTATGCGCGGCATAGGATCCCTGGCAGCATTTGCTGTCTCACTCTCTCTTGGCGCTCCGCTCTTTGTCGCAATTTGCTCTATGTTATTTATGACGGTCAGCGTGACCGTGTTTTATGACATTCCTGTCGCACGCCAATGCTGCCTGCTGGGACCCTGCTGGGACAAAAAAAGGATCCTTTTGCTGCTGGGAAAATGCCTGCCACTGCTGACGTCATCTGCTTTGGCTACGATTGCGGCGACGATTCCCAGATATGAACTGGAACGGCAAATTGGGAACGAAGCGTTGGGCCAATTCTCCTCTGTTAACATGCCCGCACTAATCGTACAGGTGCTTGCATCGTATCTCTGTACGTCGATGATCCCGGCATTTTCAAGCGCTTTGGCACAAGGGGATCGCAATAGGTATTTGGCGCTCTCCAAACGATGCTTTGCCGCACTGGCGGGGCTGGCTGCTTTAGCATTGGCCGTCAGTGCGCTGCTTGGTAAGTTCGCGCTGCGCCTACTGTATGGCGTGTCGATTTTGCCATATGCTTATCTGCTGATACCGGCGATCCTGTGTTCGGTCCTGACCTCGTTTGTCGGGTTCTTCGGTATGACGTTGACGGTACTGCGTGACGGGAAAGGCCTTGTCATCATCAATTCCGCAGCGCTGATCACTTCGCTTGCGGTATCCGCACCGCTGATTCGGGCGTCTTCCATTCAGGGGGCGAATTATGCAACGATGGTGATGCTGTTCGTAAGCCTGGGCGCTTCTTTCGCTCGGTATGCCAGAAGCATAAAAAACTGGGAAAGAGCGGAAATAGAGAAAAATAGACTATAGTAAAATGGAAAGTGCTACAACCTCGGTACAATTGTTACATATTATCTAACTGATATTCACTTTTGATAACTGCCCAGAAACATCTATGGGAAACGAGGACCATTATGAAAGGTATCATCTTGGCGGGCGGCGCGGGGACGCGGCTTTATCCACTGACCTTGGTAACGAGCAAGCAACTGCTGCCCGTTTATGACAAGCCTATGATTTACTATCCCCTGTCCACACTGATGCTGGCAGGAATCAGGGACGTCCTGATCATCTCCACAACATCGGACCTGCCGAATTTCAAGCGATTACTGGGGGACGGGCATCCGTTTGGTGTTCAGTTGAGCTATGCGGAGCAGCCGTCACCAGACGGCCTGGCACAGGCTTTCCTCATCGGAGAAAGCTTTATCGGAGACGAGCCCTGCGCCATGATCCTGGGAGATAATATCTTCTATGGAAACGGTTTTTCAGACCTTCTCAACCGTGCCTGCCTCCGGGCACAGGATGGCGACGCTACTGTGTTCGGTTACTATGTCAATGACCCGGAACGCTTCGGTATCATGGAATTCGACAATGATTGGAATATTCTCTCCGTGGAGGAAAAGCCGAAGAACCCCAAGAGCAACTACTGCATTACCGGCCTGTATTTTTACCCTGCGGGAGTTGCTCAGATGGCGCGGGAGGTAAGACCATCGAAACGGGGAGAATTTGAGATCACATCGCTCAACGAGCTGTATTTGCGAACAGGTCATTTGAAGGGGCAAATCCTTGGCCGTGGCTTCGCCTGGCTGGATGCCGGAACGATGGATAGCCTGGTAGAAGCGACGGCTTTTGTGCAGATGATCGAAAAACGTCAGGGTGTGAAGATATCTGCTCTGGAGGAAATTGCTTTCCGCAAGAACTGGATCAGCAGGGAAGATCTGCTGAGGTCTGCGGAACTCTACGGCAACTCTCCTTACGGCGAGCACCTGAAAAATGTTGCCCGCGGTACAATGAGGTTTTAGGGGGCGGAAGTATGACCATTGTAGTCACTGGCGGAGCAGGATTCATCGGGAGCAACTTCATCTTCCATATGCTGGATACCCATCCGGAAGACAGGATCATTTGTGTGGACAAACTGACGTATGCGGGTAATCTCTCGACCCTCAAAACGATCATGGATAAACCGGGCTTCCGTTTCGTGAAACTGGATATTTGCGACAGAGAAGGCGTTAATGATCTTTTAAAAGAGGAAAAACCGGACGCGGTGGTCAACTTCGCAGCAGAGAGCCATGTGGACCGCAGTATCCAGGACCCGGGTATTTTCCTTCAGACCAATGTCGTTGGGACCGGTGTGTTGATGGATGCCTGTCGGGAGCTTGGAGTCGGGCGTTTTCATCAGGTCAGCACGGATGAGGTTTATGGAGACCTGCCCCTTGACAGACCGGATTTGCTGTTTGCGGAAGATACGCCCCTGCATACCTCCAGTCCCTACAGTGCCAGCAAGGCCGGGGCGGACCTGCTGGTCCTGTCTTATCACCGTACCTATGGCCTCCCAGTGACCGTCAGCCGCTGCTCAAACAATTACGGACCCTTCCAGTTCCCGGAGAAGCTGATCCCCCTGATGATCGTGAACTGCTTGAAGGACAAACCGCTTCCGGTCTACGGTGAGGGACGGAACGTGCGTGACTGGCTCTATGTAGAAGACCATTGCAGGGCTATTGACCTGGTGCTGCGCAACGGCCGGGTGGGCGAGGTGTATAACATCGGGGGACACAACGAGATGCAGAACATTGATATAGTTCAGCTGATCTGCAAAGAGCTGGGAAAACCGGAAAGCCTGATCACCTATGTTGCTGACCGGAAAGGCCATGACCTGCGATATGCCATCGACCCGACAAAAATCCGCGACGAACTGGGATGGATGCCGGAAACCAGATTTGTTGACGGACTCAGAAAGACCATCCAATGGTATCTGGATAACCGCAGCTGGTGGGAGGAGATCATCAGTGGGGAGTATCGGGGGTATTATCGGAAAATGTACAGCGCGAAGTGATTCTGCCCAGATTGCATCAAAACGCAGTGATGTTGGGAATGGGTGCTTTCGGTAGTTAGGATAAAGCACTTGCTGTATGATTTCAGCTTCTGTTCCGCCTTCAGCGGAAGATGAACCGTATATGAGCAGGAAAAACGCAGTTGCTTTCACTGTTGGGTATCCGATTGTTGATATTGTATAGGTAAAAGAACAGTTCAAATTTTAAATATCCAAACAGCATGCTGATGTAGCATAGAGAGGACATTGGAGGTCATGACTAAGTTGAGACATAAGGAGTTACCATGGGCGATTGCTTCTTTTGGGGGCTTCATCCACTCACTATGTTGAGCTTTCAAGGAAAGTGATAATAGAGTGTATCGTGGCGTTTCTGGCAGTTACTCCCTATTGAGTTATATCATCGGCTATGATATATTAAAAACATGTCAGATTGTGGAGATTCGCATACACTGCGACTTAAAATGGGACACATTTGCTAACATCAGAGGATCGTGATGAAAGAAGCAACAAGCGCGATATTTGTATGCTGCCATAAACGAATCGATGTTCCTCATACCTCCCTGCTGCATCCCATACAGGTAGGAGCTGCTTTGGCGGACGATCGATTTCCCGGGTTCCTGTCCGACGATGTCGGAGAGAGTATCTCCACCAAGAATCGTTCCTACTGCGAACTGACTGCGCAGTATTGGGCATGGAAAAATTTCCGTGCGGAGCACTATGGCTTTTTCCATTACCGCCGCTTTCTCTATCCGGATCCAGAGGAGAGGCGGCCTTATCGTATTGAAGGCGAACCTGCGCAGGGATTGCTGCACAAGTTGAGATTTGAAGATTTCCCTGAACTGATCGATGGTTCGGACATGATCATGCCCATATGCGAGGATATGCATATTACTGTGCGTAAGCACTATGAAAATGCCCCATACCACTACGGAAGCGACTTAGAACTAACGGAGCAAATCCTGCGGGAGATGCACCCGGAATGTGTCAGCGCGATGGAAGAGTATTTGTCCGGGACGGTACTTTATTTCGGCAATATCTACATCATGCGGCGAGACGTGTTTAACGATTACTGCGCATGGCTGTTTCCCATTCTGGAGGAATTTGACCACTTGGCCGACATAAGCGGATACAATACACAGGAACAGCGAGTGGACGGCTTTTTGGCGGAACGGTTGCTGGGCGTATACTATTTCTGGCGGCGCGGAGAACTGAAAACATTGGAGTTGCCCCGTGTACACTTTGAGCCGGATACTGGAAAGCGTATCCGGGAAAAAGCGGTGAATCTATTGCTTCCGCCCGGTACGGTGCGGCGCGCATATATAAAGAGACTGTACAGAGGAAAGTAACATGGTAGACGTGACGGTGATCCTCCCAGTCTACAACTCGGCCGAGTATCTGCATCAATGTATGGACAGCATCATTGATCAGTCCTTACAGGAGATTGAGATTATCTGTGTGGACGACGGATCTACGGACGAAAGCCCGAAGATCCTTCAGAGCTATGCCGCGCAGGATGAGCGCATCACAGTGCTGCACCAGGAAAACCTCGGCGCTGGGGCTGCACGTAATGCCGGTTTAAAACGGGCAAGCGGGGAGTATCTGGTTTTCCTTGATTCCGACGACTGGTTCGAGTTGGATTATCTGGAGCGTGCCCTGCGAAAAGCACGAGAGACAGGCGCAGATGTCACGGTAAGCGGCGCGGTAGAGTTCGACTCGGCTACGGGGAGAGAACTACCGTCTGAATGGATGCTGGATTCGGAGGGCCTGCCGGAGAGCGGCTTCAGCCCGGATATGGCGGCAGATCGAATCTTCAGCTTTACCCATGGATGGCCGTGGGATAAACTGTACCGCACATCCTTTGTACTGGAAAAGAAACTGACTTTCCCGGGCCTGCGGAATTCGGAGGATCTGGTTTTTGTTTATGAGAGCCTGACCATGGCACATACCGTGGCAATACTGCCGGCCTGCATGGTGCATCACCGGCAGCGAATGAGCGGCTCTGTTTCAGGCGGACGAGCGAAGGACCCGTCTGCTCCCTATGAAGCGCTGCTGTTGCTCCGGCAACGGCTGAAGGCTGAGGGTGTTTACCCGGTGTTTGAAGGCGCTTATCTGCGCTGGGCTTTGGGTTTCCTTATCTGGCACGTGGGGTATCTGCCGGATAAGAATGAACAAAAAAAGTGCTTTCAAATGATGCGGAAGTACTGGCTTCGGGAGCTGGGGTGCTGGGAACACCCGACGGAGTTTTCCTCGGATCGGATGACCAAGATAAAATATTTCATGGCGAGATACGCACCGTATCCCGTTTTTGCAGCTGCTATGAAGCTGCATCAGGAACGGAAGCGTAGACAGAATCAGTAAGTTGAGGAGGGACCGCGATGGAGTGGCAGCCAAAAGTCAGCGTACTGATGCCGTCTCTGAACGTGGCACCCTATATTCGACAGAGTCTGGGCAGCGTGCTGCATCAGACACTGAAGGATATTGAGATCATATGTATTGACGCCGGCTCCACGGACGGGACTTGGGAAGTCATTCGGGAGATGTCGAAGGACGATCCTCGGGTGACCCTACTGAAATCTAAACGAAAAAGCTATGGCTACCAGATGAATCTGGGACTCCGGCACGCACGGGGAGATTATATCGGGATCGTGGAAACGGACGATTTCGCTTCGCCGGAGATGTTTGAAGTACTTTATCGGAAGGCAGTCTCCCGCAACGTCCAGGTCGTCAAGAGCGGTTATTATCGTTACAGTGAGAAGGACCGTGTGCAGAGCGTTCCGGTCGATCCCTATTTTGCATTTCAGTATAATAAAGTGTTTTCCGGCTTGAAGCGTCCGGATATCCTGCTGCCGGAGCCTGCAATCTGGACTGGCCTATATGAGCGTTCGTTCCTGGAGAGAAACGGCATCGGCTTTCTGGAAACACCAGGCGCATCCTATCAAGATACCGGTTTCATCATGAAGGTTTGGATCTGCGCAGAACGGATCCTGCTGTTCCGGGGAGAATATCTCCATTATCGCACAGATAACGCTGCCTCGTCGGTGAAATCAAAGGAAAAAGCATTTTATATCTGCGACGAGTACGCATCGGTGGAGGGGTTCCTCGAAGCCCAGGGGCCGGAGCGTCAAGCAGCCTTTCGCCCTTGGCTGATGGCGAGAAAAGAACACGGCTATTACTGGAACTATATCCGCCTGTCGGACGAACGAAAACCGGAATTCCTGGCGCGATACGTGGAAGAGTTTTCCCAATGCATGGCAGCGGGGGAACTTTCGAGGTCAGCCTTCCGTCACAAAGCGTGGGAGCGGCTGACCGGCATCCTCTCCGCGCCAGAGGCACATGTCCCCGACCCGGAGTGGGATGTAGACCATTCCTCATCCCTGCGGTATCTTCGGGAACACGGTTTGCGCTTTGTGCTGAGGAAAGCGCGCGAAAAGATCCGGCTGCGGCGGCTGTCCAAACGCAGTGCCGCGAAAAACCACTGATCGAAGGTTCCGTCAATGGCAGATAAGCATTTCCACTTGAACAAGCCCGTAAAACCAAAGGCTTCCGTCCCCTTCAACTTCGCCATGAACTTCCTGCTGCGCCTGTCGGGGACGATCTGCGTTGCCGTCAGCTATCCCTTCGCTTTCCGGATGATTGGGGAAGCGGGGATGGGAAAGGCGGCCTTCGCCGCCTCCATCGGCAGCTTCTTCCTGCTGATTGCCAGCATGGGCGTCTCCACCTACGGGATCCGGGAATGTGCCAGGGTCCGGGATGACCCCGCCGCCCTGCGGCAGACTGCCAGAGAGCTTCTATGCCTGCAATTCCTCATGACACTGATCTCGGAGATCCTGCTGCTGGCCGCCGTGATTGCCGTTCCCCG
>JAEEGK010010283.1_pt1 | contig 21612 bp, 15 predicted proteins | sample 8958771 | NCBI WGS metagenome assembly JAEEGK01 (sample SAMN16246547, study PRJNA631951) | gut metagenome | biome: gut microbiome; feature: rumen; material: SC-attached | host: Bos | place: Iran: Karaj | collected 2018-10 | reverse complement strand
TTCGCTCTTTCGTATAGAGTATATGCGCCTTATAAATCTTCTTCATAATGATTCAGTTGAGTTTTAGCCCCCCGAACATTTATTCTTCTTCGACTGTCCACCTATCGGGGATGCCACTGTTACTGTTAGTAGGCCAGCCTTCGAAGCCTGCGGCCTTGACGAAGATGTGAGTGCCACTGATTGCAGTTCCTGCTTTTTCCAGCCAATTAGTGGTACAGTTTTGTGCAGAAATGTCTGTAGCCAAACATTTGATGTAGTTAAGTTTGGAGCAACCGTAAAACATATTAAAGTAGCACTGTTTCTTCAGTGTCGTGGCTGGAAGCACGAGATCTTTCCCGTTAGCATGGGTGATATGTGTATTTTCCCTGAACAGGTTCTGGAAGGTATTGCTGTAGGGTAGCTCGGTCATGGTGGCATAATTATCCTTGCTGAGTAGGCTCATGACGTTACCATAGATGTAGCAGTCTGCGTTACAATTGATCTGCATATATTTGTCGGAACTGGTCCCTCTTGTCGATTCTGTTCCTCGGAAACTGATTCTGTCGCCGCTTTTGATATTAATCTGATTCCTGGCAGGCAACCAGTCGCCACCATTTCTGCAGTACTCAAGGTCGACGAACTCTTTCACTGAAATGTAACCACCATTTCTATCGTAGCACTCGAATGTCAGTGGTTCGGTGTAGGCCACAGTGGGTGCCTGCATCTTAACATTGAAACGATAAAAGCCGCTGTTTTCCAGTTTCTTTACCTCGGTGGAGACATAGGAATAGGTCTTGTTGTCGACGGCGGCAGTGAGGGTGACAACACCGTGAAGTCCGCTGAGGGCGGCGTAAATCTCGTTGGTGGCGTTAGTTGGTGTAATGGTGATGGGACCTGTCGATTCTCCTTTCTGTATCAGACCGTCGGCAGTGATGGTTAAGTCAGAGGCGTTGATGGGTTGCGCTTTGGTATTGGTAAGGTTGAACTTGACAATGGCTTGTTGGTTGGTGAAAATGGCATCGGTAGCCGAGACGAACGAGTCATCGGCGTACTGAACCACCACTTGGGCATTAGCATAATCGTAGTTAGCTGCAATGTCGGCCAACGTCCCCTTTTGTCCTGTGTAGTCTCGTCCCGAGCGGGGGAAGACAAGGGTTAATTGGTCCCCCTTTTTTACGGGGCTGGTGAGTGTGGCTTTGAGTTTCGCTTTATTTCCTTCTATGTTGATGGGCGCCATCGTGCCAATCACAGAGTTGTTGGCCGACAGGACAGTCACACGGTCGCTCTCGTTCCATGTGGCGATAATTTTATTGCCGTCAGGATTTAATACTCGTGTATTAGTAGTCTCGTTCTTGATGGCATTGACGGTCAGCGTGCAACCCTTATCCGAGAGGATATCCTCCCGGACAAGGTCGCTGCATGCTGACCATACGATAGCCGCAGTCAAAAACAATATTTTATTCCCAAGTTTCCTCACCTTGGTCATCGTATGCAGTACGCTCGGTATAGGTCTCGTCGTAGAATTTCATTTTGACTTTAACCTTTTTGTAGACACCCCTGGCGAAATTGACATCTGATTTTGTATATGATAGGAACTTACCGTTTTTATCTTTGATTGACAGGGTATATTGGTCATTACCCTCGTTGTCATTACGGATAGCCACATAGAATACGTTGGTTTTTGTTCCTGGTTTGATGACGAGTGCACCACCTTTCTCAGCTGCCGTGCCGTCGAGATTACATTTTTTCACTAATTGATTACCGGCAGTTGTGATGGATAGTTCTGGATCATCTGACAGTTCGAGTGGGGCGCCATCACCGTCGAGGAGGGTGAACTTGACGATGGCCTGTTGTGCTTTTCCGAATAAAGCCGTCGTAGAATATACAGGATTCTTCTCGTCACTTGGATCAATATAGACGATACTGATGTTGGTTGTAATGTAATCGAAATTCTGAGAGATGTCAGCGATTGTACCTTTCTGGCCAGTATATTGCCATTCGGGACGTGGAAGGATAAGATTCAGCGGATCGCCAACCTTCAAATTGCTATAAGTAATTGGTCCTTCGAGTTTTGTTCTCTGCGGCGATGAACCTGCAGGCACTTTGTCTGGTTGCGGTGTGAGAGTACCGATATTATTCTTCCAGTTGTTTGCGAATACTGTCACTTTATCCGCATCTTTATCCCAATAGGTCTTGATAGTGGTCCCTTCCTCAGAGAGGGCACGCGTGTCAGATTCGCCAGCGTCGATATAGTTTAACTTATCGGCGTCGAGGATTAACGTTCCAAGGTTGGAGGGTTTCTGCTCGTCGTCTGACGAACAGGCACTGAATGTAGCTGTCATGGCCATCATGGCCATCACGGCAGAGATGCTCAATAAAATCTTTTTCATACTGCTTATTTTTTTGAGTTATACATTAATTATATATTATTCTTGCATGACGATACTATGGGTGACGTCGTAGTCGGGATTGTCGTCACCGCCTTCTTGGTTGGATCCCTGCGACAGGTAGCGCAGATAACCGTCCTCAATCTCCTGGAGCTTGTCGTCTCGGCTGCCGAGGATATTCCTGAGGGTCTCATCGTGCATCCTGTCCAGTTCTTTGTTCACCTCGTCCAGCTCCTCAGGCTTTTGGGATAAGACCTGGACATAGGCGCCCTGCTCCTCGGTATATACCTGGTCGATCTTCAGCTTGGCCTCGTCGTACAGGCTCTTCACCGCTTCGTTGAGGAAGTCGTAGCGGTTTTTGTCCACCTCTGGCATCTCGTATTCCAGATACTGCCGCTCTTCGGCGCCGACCTTCATGGTCTTCATGCTGAGCTTGAACTCCGGATGTACGTTGATCACGCCCTGCGTGATATACCTGATATATTCGTCGTTTTTCGGAAAGACTGCCAGATGATAGTCATCCTGGATAGCCACCTCGGCCACCTCCTCGATGTCCTTGTCCTCGCCAAAGATGTTCACATTGACGGGAATCAGCGATGCTGCTTCGGCCTTCACACAAAGATTAATATAGCGGAAGTTCAGCAGCGTCATATAGCTGGCCATCTTCTTCTCCGTCGCATTCAGTTGGATTTTGAAATAGAATTCCATATCTCTTAATTCTTAATTTCTAATTTGTAACTATTTATTTTACGATTTCTTCTCTTCACCGGGCTTCTTGAAGCCGACTTCCAGAGCGATTCCGAGCACATTGTTCACTGCGTCGCCAGCCATGTGGCCCATAGCGTCGCCCTGATTCTTCTCAGTGGCCGCACCGCCGTCGAGGGCCTCCTTGTTCACGTCGGCAGCCTCCTTCTTCATCTCGATCTTCGAACTGGCTGGCGACGTATTCTTTGTGGCGACGAAGATACCGTCGGAGATGTTCGATGACTTGAAGGCGCTCTTCACTTCGAGCTTGTCTGCCGAGACGAGCGGGGAGGTGAGGGCCTTGACGGTAGTGTCGCCTGAGATGGTAACCTTGCCGCCAGAGAGGTCTGTATTGCCGCCACTGAGCGTCAGCAGGTTCTTGTCGTCCTGCTTCACCTCCGTGGTCTCCTTGCCGTTCACCAGCAGTTTCTTCGTACTCGTCAGCTGTGCGGTCTCCTCGCCGTGGATGGCCAGGTCTTTCTTGGCCACCACCGTCTGCTTCTCGGCATAGACCTCGATGCTGCCACCCTGGGCCACCTCCTTGAACTTCTTCGTCTTCGGATCGACATTCATGGCCGACACCGTTACCTGTTTGGCGTTGATGGTGGCCTGGCCTGCTGCCTTTCCTTCGTGGTCTGCGGCAGAGAGGCTCATCTTCTCGGCCCTGACGGAGAAGACGCTGTCCTTGGCCAGAGCCGTCTCTTCCACCTTGTCGCCGTCGAGCTTCGACTCCATGCTGCTGATCTGCACCTGCTTCGAGAAGAGCAGAATCTCGCCCTCGGGCTTGTAGGTGGCCTTCGTCACCTTGCCCTTGTCGTCGGCCTCCACGTCGGTGGTGTTGATGTTCGACAGTCCGATGCTCTTCGACCTGATGGTGATGCTGCCGTCCTTTGCGAGGCCGGTGTCCTTATATTTCTTGTCGGCCACCTCGGCGTCGATGGTCTGCATGGTGATGTTCTTCGAGGTGATGATCACGTCGCCCTCTGCTGGCAGTTTGGCAGCCTTCAGCGTGCCGTCTTCTTCCTTCTCCACGCCCGACCTTCCGGCGGTGCTCAGGTCGATGGTCTTCATGTTCACGGTGAGTCGGTTGCCCTTGTCGAGCGAGCCCTTGTCGTCGAAGACGCCCTCCACCTTCATGCGGTTGGAGAGAATGGTCACGCCAGAACCCTCGTCGGTACGGAGGTTGCCGTCGCCGTCGGCATTCACGATGCTCAGGAATTCCGACTGTATGGACATCGAACTTGGGACGGGCTTCTTCTTGAAGTCGTCGTCGGAGGTCTTGCCCACCTCCTCTTTCATCTTCGTGAAGAACTTCTCCTGACGGTTCAGCTCAGCCAGTTCTCCCAGGCTCTTCGACTGTCGGTAGAGATCGGCGACCAACTGTGGCGTCAGATCGCTGATCAAGACGTTGAGTTCGTCAATGTCGTGATAGCTGCTCGTCAGCTCGTCCTCGTCTATCAGTCTCAGCTTGTCGCGTTTGTCGTTGAACTTCGACAGTTCCTCACCCTGCTTCTTAAAGTTGTCGAGATCCTTTTGGGCCTCCTTCTTCAGAGGTTCTTTCGCAGCCTTCAGGCTCTTGATCTTCTCTTCGAGTCTGGCTGTGAGCGACTTCTTCGACGAAGTGGCCGAGAGGCTCATCCGCTTGTCTGCATGGAGGGCTATGCCGCTGCCTCCGTCCACACCTCTGGCGTCGAGGAAGGCACCGCCTGCAGGGATGTCATTGCTGTCGATAGACACTTCACGGCTTTGGATGATCACTTGCGACATCCCCTCTACCGTATGCTCCTTGCCGTCGATGCCCGGGTTCTCTGCTGTCTGGCTGATCATCGGGGCGCGCACGGCCACGCTGCCAGCGTCACCCACACCTTCCACGGCAACGTTATTGCCACGGATGATGATGGTGCATCCTCCGGCAGGATCGAGCGTACCGCCCATGTTCACGTTGCCGATCACAATCTCCGGAGCGGAGAGTATCAGGCGTCGGTCGTCGTGTATCAGGCGGCCTTCAATCTTGTTCTGCACGTCTGTGTTCAGGCTGAACAGGGCTTCTTTCTGTGCCCTGACCTCTTCCAGTTCTTTTTCTACGCTGTCGAGCAGGCTTTTCAGCTTTGCTTCCCAGTCTTGATATATTCTGTCTGCCATATCAGTGAATTTTCAATTGTTAAACATCAAAGATTATGCGATAGACTTCAGGATACCCCTCAGCAGATCCGGGTTGCTCCAGCTGATCTGATCCAGTTTCTTGATGGCGCCTTCTTCAAAGGCATAGGTGGCATCCTTGTCGCTGGAGAAGAGTATCTGACCGTTCTTGTCGTTCCACACCTGATGGGCCCAGCCGCCGTAGGGTTTGTCTTTATCGACGACCTGTTTAAGCGGATTCTGGAGGCCCAGGAATGTGGCAATCGCTTTCATGACTTTCTTGAATTTACCATCCTCACCTGGTGCGACGCCTTGGAGGCATGCCACTTGATTCCACTTATTCTTTAAGAAATCATCAGTAATAGCATTTTCTTCATAACAGACTTCGAAATAGACATTGTGTACGTCCTGAAGAGCCACAGTTTGCGTATTCTTGGGATCCTGACTTAATTTGTAGAGGAACAAGGCAATCATCTTGCGTTTTGTAATCCGCAAATCTTGGAAGGGATCATCTTCATTATATTGGTCATTGTTACCCATAAAATCAGCTTTTGGATCCTGACCATTGACATATCTGTCTTTCCACAATTTAAAATGCTTAGCCAACTGTGAGTTTTCTCCATCATATATGGTTACCTTGAAGACATTATCAATCCATTGAGTATCATTATCGACCTCCTTTTTAGTTAAATTAAGGACAGACTTGTTGATGTCCTTTATGGATTGGCCATTAAAGAGTGTTTCAAATCTTTTGGCATGGGCATGCAGATGGATGACGGCCTTGGCATAGCCCTCGGCAAGGGTCTGGTAGCGGGTCTTAAAACGATTGAAATTGTCCTGGCCTATGAGGTCTATGTCGACCTTCGCCTCGGTGACGCCTTTCATCAGATCGGCGAGCGTGCCGCCATCGAAAGTCTCGTCGTTGGGCCTGAAGCCGTTCAGCTTCTCTATCTTGAAGGCGGCCTGGAGCACTTGCGGCTTGTCGGCGGCCGTCCAGTATATGGCACAGAAATCGTCTAATGCGGCCTTCTTCTTATAGGCTTCGTTCTTCAGATTCTTATAATCTTTCTCAAACTGATTCATCTTAGAGTCTATGAGCTTGATGTATCCTGCCATCTTGCCGTATATCTTCTGTTTCTCAAGATCTTGCATCTTAAGTTTTTCCTGATAACTCGGAGCGTAGCGGTCCAGTGGCACCTGGGCCTTGCCCTTGCCGGCTTCGAGCATCACGAAGTTGTTCGACTTCAGGTTCAGCGTTCCGTCGATAGGTCTCATGAAGACCTCATACACGGCACGTATAACGCTCATGTCGACGATCTTCAGGTTCAGCAAATTACCGATGGTATTGTCCGACAACGTCTTTCCCAGACTCTTCAGCGCGTCTAAAGCCATATCGGCTATTTTAGTGTCATCCTTGATATTCGTGCCGGAGTGGAGGGTCAGCTTGTTGCCGGCCTCGATGCTCACGTTCTTGCCACAGATCTTGATGTCGCCGTTGGGGGCATTGATGGTGATGCCGGTGAAGGCACCGATCTCCACGTTGCCGTAGGGACTCTTGATCTTGACCTTGCGGTCGTGCGACGACAGCGACAGCTCGTACAGTCCGAAGCGGTCGCCCATGTAGATACCGCCGGCCAGATCCTTGCCGTCGCCCCAGTCCAGATCCTTGCCCTTGAGCGCCGGGAAGTACGTCTGTAGGGTCTTCAGTGCCGGCGAGAAGCCTTGTACGAATTTCCAGCCGTCTTTCGGCGCATTGAAGCTGATGTGCTGTCCGTTGGGCGACATAAGCATCATCGAGGCCCGCTTCTGCAGGAAACTCTTCGTGAACTTATCGACAGACTCACCCGGCGCCAGGGTGTTCTTCGAATAGACACTGCCCACGACGTAGGGCCGTTCGACGTTGTCGCAGTCGTAGTTCACCAGCACCTCGTCGCCCTTGTTGGGCGTGAAATACACGCCACCGCCCTCGGTAGCCATCGGCGTGGCGACGCGCACCCACGGTGAGGCCGACTTCTTCACCTCCTTGTCCCATTCTGACACCTTGTTGGCCACGTCTGCCTTGGCGGAGGCCACTGCGTTAGTAGCCGCCGCGACGGCCTTATCCAGCTTTTTCTTGTCTTGATCAAGGCTTGTCTTATCCGTTTCAATCTGCTGGAGGGCCTTCTCGGGGTCGAGTTTGGCATCTGTGATATACTTCAGCGACAGCCGCTCGATCTCCAACTTTTTCTTCTGGGCTTCTATCTGCAGGCGGAGTCCCGCCTTCTTGGCCTCGTTTTCCTGGTATTTCTCCAGCGAGATTTCCTTGAAGTCCTCATTCGTGATAGACTCCGATACATTCAGCTGCCTTTCCAGTTTCGCGAGTTCCGCTTCATCGTCCTTGATCGTCTTCTCCAGATTTGTTTTGTATTTCTCCCGTTCGTTCGCCGACATACCCTTCAGCTCGTTCAGCTTAGGTTTGATGTAATTCTCAAACATCGTGAGCTGCTCCTTCAGATACTTGATTTTTATTACTTGGGTGGCGAGTTCATCCTGTGCCTTTTTCAGCGCTGTTTCTGCAGTGATCACGGCCTTGCGCTTCTCGTCGTTGGGCGACTGCCAGGGGTAGGCGATGCGCACACGGCCCTGGTACTTGTTGTCGTTGTTATCGACGACGAAGGCGGTCTGCGGACTGGCCTTGCGGAACATCGGCACGGGTGCCACGGGAGGCACGAACGTCCCCTTCTTCAGGTCGAGGGTCTTCTTACCTTCTTCTAGAGGGTGAATCACGGGGATGGCATAGATCACTTGCGACTGGCGGTCGCTGTAGAGGTCGGTAGAGGGGTCGGAGGGGTTGAACTTCCTGTAGTTGCGGTTCCACACGAGGTTGGCAATCTGCCTGATCTGCACCACGATGTAATGGCCTTCGAGTCCATCCACCAGGATCTTGTCGCCTAATGAGACGGGAGCGTAGGTCGTGCCCATGTCGATGCAGATGATCTTCTGGTGCTGCTGCTCCTCCAGCTTCCTGATGGCGCTGTAGAACTTGTGGCCGATCCAGCCTTTTTCGTCGAGCGACGAGAAGGCCACGAGCCTGCCGTTATTGTATTGCTCCTTATTGCTACCGAAGGCTTTCTCCAGGTCTTCTTTGGTCTGGCTATCGACCTGATCTATGATGACGCCGGCGTTTATGCTGTCGGCAGTGGTCTGGGCTAACTCCGTCGCCACGAGTTTTATCGGATTGCCGTCATCGCAGGCGGCTATCGCTGCCGTCGCCTTCAGGGCGATCGTCTTCAGCTGCTCGAAGTCTTTACCCCTGAAGCACAGCTCGCGGTTCAGGTTCGTGTACTTGTCATCCTCCAACGGGAAGATATACTCCTCGCCGGCCAGCGGGGTGTTATAGTTCAGCTTCCCCTCGAAGGCGTCGTTGGGCAGACCAGACTTGTCCTTTTCGATGGCGTCGAAGTTCAGCTCTCCCGCAATGGTGCCGTTGTCCTTCACGCTGTCGCGGCTGTAGTCCTCCACATCCACGATACCGTCGGTATAGCCCTGCATGGTCACGCTGTCGAACCCCGAGAGCTCCGCCGCCGTCTTCGTGGGCAGGCCGAGCGTCAGCTTGCCGTCCTCGAAGAAGAGGAACTCGCCGCAGCGGTTGGCCGTACGCACCAGGAAGTCGAGGAACGTCTCGTTGTACTGCACGAGATAGGGCTGGATAATCTCTACGTCCTCGCTGGAGCTGTTCTTGTATTTCAGGTTCTGCAGGTTCGCAATCTCTGTCGACACCAGTGAGGCAGGCAGCCCGAAGGTGTCGAGCTCCTTGGTGATGATGTCCTTGGCCAGCTTCTTCGCGGTGTATGCCTTGCAGTATTTGTCGATGTCCATCAGCTTGTCGAAGCTGTGGATAGTCAGTTTGACGAACATCTCCTTCGCACCGCTGTTCGTGGCGATCTGGGGGTTGATCATATAGACATAATAATTCTTGGCGATGGACGTCTCTGACTTATCGTCGATCGTTTTCTGCGCCTGTTCCTCCCCATTCTGGCCTGTTGGTTTAGCCTTGAACTTGTCGATATCGACGATGGTCAGTTCGATCTGCCTGTCCATCAGCAGTGCCTCCACCTGGTTGAATGTCGGTATCTTCCCGACGTTTTCCCCCGTCGTCTCGGCCGACTTGATAGACACCTCGGCCTCGATGATACCCGGCTCATACACCTTACGGGTGAACTTCAGACCGGAGAGGACAATCGAATACTTTACCTTGTCGATCTCAATATAGAAGTTCTGCTTCGCATGCAGCGGCGGAATCTCCGTCACCTCCGTCATCGGGTTCTTGATGTTCTTTCCAAAGAAGAGCCGATAGTCGTAATTTTTAATATTCTCCATATTCAGTCTTTTGTAATTTCAAGATAATGAACGGCATTGCTGCCCAGGAACAGCATATTGCTGAGTAGCATCCTCACGTGGAGGAGCACCTGCTCCTCTCCCGACACGTCGTCGTTCTCACAACCCTCGTCCACGTTTACCACGTAGCCGTAGGTGATCAGACCGTCCTCGAAGTCGGTGAGACGGCCGGTGGGGCCGAAGGAGGCGTTGAAGAGGAACGACACGGGCGTGTTCTCACTCAGGTCCATGCACTGGTAGAAGAACTTGATGGTCTCCAGGTCTGAGACAACCACGGAGAAGTCGAGATACTCCGAGAGGATACCGCCGAAGGGGTTACCCTGGTCGTCGCGCTCACGATAGCAGTGGTAGTGATAATCCTGCACGGTGAAGCACTGTGACTGTACCACGCCTCCGGCTACCTCTGCCACATTATTATTATAGAGGACAGCCTTCAGATATTTCGGATGTTGATTGACTTTGACCATAACTTACTGTCTTTTATAGGTGATACCATTGATAGTGACCGTCTCTGCCACGAACTGCAGGCGGAGCATGCGGCGCTGGTTGCGATGGATGTGGTACTCCTCTTCGAAGGAGAAGCACTGGGCCTCTTCGAAATAGATCTCCTGTTCATCGGGCACGCTCTGGTTCGGCTTTGGCGGCAGCTGGATGAGCAGCCGGCCGCTCAGCGTCGACCTGTTAATGAACCACTCATACATCTGCATGTCCTCACGACCAGGAGCTATCACCGTTGCCTCTATGTAATCGCAGTATTTGTCTGCGCGGGGACGATACTCATCGTGTAGTCTGTGGGTACGACATTTGAAATCCGTGAGCAGATACTCTTTCGTGTACCTGCCGGCGTGGTTGTCGCCAATTTGCATTTTCTTGATTAAAGACATAATTCTTCGTTTTTAATTGTTCTGCTTGCAAAAATACACATTTTCTGCGGAACTGACAACAAAAAACAAAGAAAAAATACGCAAGTTGTTGCGACAAAGAGCTAAATTATGGACAAATCGGGCAAAAGGCTCAAAATTTGTCCAAAGTCCGTCTTATCAGTCCAATTTAAAGAGCCGGGTGAACCCCGTCTCGTCGAACACCTTGTGGAGGTAGGGACTGAGACCGGTGACGGTGACGTTGCAACTGTTCTTGCGACCTTCCTGCAATAGGTTGAGGAACAGGCGCAGACCACTGCTGCAGACGTATTTGAGGTCTGTCAGGTCGAGCACGATGTCACGGTCGTGACATTCATACAATTCCTGCATGTCTTTCTTCACCTTGTCGGCGTCGGGCGTGTCAAGCCGTCCCTCAATGTGCATCACGAGGCGACCGTCTTCCTCTTCACAAAGCTCTGTCTTTGTCATATCGTTGATTGTATTTTGGTGCAAAGGTACAACTTTTAAGGGAGTTAAAGGAGTAAAAGGAGTTAAAGGGAGTTAAAGGACATTACTTTTTCACTTTTTCACTTTTTCTCCTTTTCACTTTTTCGTAACTTTGCACTCATCTTACTTATTTTAAATTATTATCAACCCATTAAAATAACAACTTATGAAGAAACTATTTTTACCGATTTTGCTCTTGGTGGCAGTGTCTGCCCGGGCAGCAGAGAACCCTGTGTTGACGATTGAGGGCGGTCAGGTGCAAGGCGTCGTGGCCGACGATCATCCCGATGTGTTCGTGTATCGTGGCATCCCCTATGCTGCGCCTCCCATCCGTGAGAACCGCTGGAAGGCCCCTCAGCCCGTCGTGCCCTGGAAGGGCGTGAAGATCTGCGACACCTTCGGGCGCCCGAGCTATCAGGCCATCCAGTACACCGGTGGCTATTATTCCGAGTGGGGCTATGGCAAGGAGGCAGCCTTCAGCGAGGACTGTCTGTATCTGAACGTCTGGACGAAGGCCCCCGGACAGGTGAACAAGAAACTGCCCGTGGCTTTGTGGATCCACGGTGGCGGCTTCCGCGAGGGCTTCGGCTCGGAGCCGGAGTTCGACGGTCAGGAGTGGGGCGCCAAGGACGTGGTGCTCGTGTCCATCAACTACCGTCTCGGCGTGTTCGGATTCCTCGTCCATCCCTTGCTCTCGGCTGAGAGCCCGAACAAGGTATCAGGCAACTACGGCATCCTCGACCAGATTGAGGCACTGAAGTGGATCAAGAAGAACATCGCCCAGTTTGGTGGCGATCCTGACAATGTGACCATCTTCGGACAGAGTGCCGGTGGCGGTAGCGTGCGTACGCTCTGCGAGAGTCCGCTGGCCCGTGGCTTGTTCAACAAAGCGGTCATCATGAGTGCCCAGGGTCTCACCATCCCCGATGCCAATGGCAATCCGATTGGTGGCCGTTACAGCGGTGGCACCTTTGCCGAGGCTGAGGCCAAGGCCAAGAAGGTGTTCGACTGGGCCGGACTCACCGACCTGCAGAAGATGCGCCAGGCCAGCACCGAGACCGTCTTCGCCCTGAACACGCTCTACTATCAGATCAACAGCGACGGACCGCAGGACAACAGTCCGATGGCATTCATGCGCCGTGGCCTGCCCTTCATGCCGATGATCGACGGTTATGTCTGTGTGAAGAGTTTCGACGATGCCACCCGCGAGGGCACGCTCGCAGACGTACCTTATATGATTGGCTTCACGCTGAACGATATGGGCAACATGGCACCCAATATCGCCGAGTTCTGCAAGGTTCGCCAGCAGAAGGGCGGTAAGGCATGGGCCTACCAGTTCGCCCGTCCGTTGCCCGACGACGGCTCGCATCCCGAGGTCACACAGCGTCTCAAGGGTGCCTTCCACTCCAGCGACCTCTGGTTTGTCTTTAAGTCTTTGAAGCACTGCTGGCGTCCCTGGACGAAGGGCGACTGGGATCTCTCTGAGAAGATGCTGACGGCGTGGAGCAACTTCGTCAAGTACGGCGACCCCAATGGTCCGCAGGGTGGGGCATGGACTCCCTGCACGGAACAGAGTCCCAAGTTCATGGTGTTCAAGCTCGACGACAAGGACGCTGAGGCCTCCTTCCTCGGCGAGCCCGAGAAGGCTCCCCAGCCTGCCTTCCCCTTCGGAAGATAACGTATGGCGGGAGAGGCGACAACTCTGACGGAGGCCCGTCACTTTTGTCGCCTCTGCACCGCCTTGTCGCTACTACCTAAGATGAAATATGGCAAAAAACTTGTGAGAAGTATACAAATGCCGTACATTTGCACCAGCAATTACATAAAATGATAAATATATGGCATTAGCAGCAGTTTTGGAATTCGGCGATAACAGCATCAAGCGTTACTCTAAGCAGTATCTGGTGTCTGACTGTCGGTTTTTGTTTGCCCGACCCTTCAATGGGTTCACTCCTGAAGGAAGAACCCGTTGCGAGCGGGTAGAGGTGACAGTGATTGCCCCGGGCAAGGATGATCATGGTCTGATTGAGTGGTTCTCCGCTCAAAGTGTGCAGAACGGACGGATAGTCATTAGCATGAGCAACGAGGGTAAGGACAGTGAATCCGACACGCAGATTCTCTATTTCGAGGAAGCCAAGTGCTTTTCCCTCTCTGAGTATTATGATATCAGTGTCAACCGTCGCCGGCTCCTGAAACTGGCCATTAGTGCAGAGACCATGGAGATTGATGGTGTATCGCTTCATCGTATTTAAGTATGGCTACATTATATTCAAACGAACTGAAGGCCCTTCTGGTGCCTGAGGATTTCCTGGAGAATCCCATGAGTGTGTTGAAGGAGCAATGTCTGACCGTTCAGCACTTCGACTATCAGTGTGAGCACAAACGCAATGCCTCAGGCGAGGTCTATGGTTCGACGGAGCCAGTAGTCCTGAAGTTCTCAATCCGTGTGAACTCCCCGAGACAGGCGAGGGTGTTTTATAACAATCTGCTCAGCAACAGTGACCACAGTTATTCATTCCTCTTTAATGCCACCTTCAACACCAACCAGCGTCTGAGCAATTGCGAGGACGGTATGGTGGTCAATGGCTACGTGGTGAGCGTGGAAGAGAATTACAGTGCAGGCAAAAACGTGACCGGCGAGGATGAACAGATTCTGCTCGACGTTACAATCATGGTCCGTCGCGTCACTTATCTGGGGCGTGAGGAGCAGAGCCATTATACAAGTGTATTCATTCAGTAAATTCATAATCAGATGGCAATATTAAATCTCACAATCTATGGTGTCAGCATCTCCAAAAAAGCTGATAATACAGTAGAGTCCAATCTTGTCCTTTCTACAGAGGAAACGACAGTTGGGAAGAATGTGTCGGTCGTCAAAAAAGAGGTAGAGTTGACTAATAAGGATAACACAAAGTGTTCTTATTACCTGAGTTTGGTGAATCTCCAGTTCCGTAAGAAAATGTACCAGCCCACTGAGATCAATGCTGAGATATCTGTGGTCCTGAAAAAGTCAGATGATCCCTGGGTGCCCGTGTCGCGTTCTGCTATGGAAGAGTTGTTCCTTAAAAAGAAAGTGTCTCTCGTCGACATGCAGGGCGTGACTTCGGAAACGATCCCTGAGTACAAGAAAGTGGGTGAGGATTTCTATGTCCAGTCTGTCCATGTCAAATATAAGTCGGACTACATGCGTGTCATCTTGCGTATTTTCAGTCTCGACAAGGTAATGACACTTGAGAATACCTGTCGTACCTTCGTTGGTAAGAAACTGAAGGCAGGGATTCTTACCAATGAGATCAAGGAATTCGTGGCGCCTTACGACAAAGAAAAAAAACTGGCCTTTGATGCTAACAGCATGAAAAATCTCGCCTATCAGTATAACGGGACTACTACCAGTGAGCATATCTTCCCCTTCCTGGTGCAGTATAACGAGAGCTTCTACGACATGCTGGCCCGTACAACCAACCGCTGGGGTGAATTCATGTATTATGAGAACGGAAAGCTGTTTATCGGCTGTCCTGAATCGACAGCCTATAAGGTGCCTACCACTAAAGATGAATTCAGTCAGCAGCAAGGCGACGTCAAACTGCCATTGCTTGAAAGTATGAGTTATTTTGATGTGGATGAGCAGGAGGCCAGAGGTGATAAGTATGACTGTGGCGCAGGCTATGAGGGCAATATGTTGGATGATCCCATCCGCATTGATCCTAAGAAAATCTCGGGAAACCTGTTCTGTTGGGGCGGTAAGTTGGATAAAGTAGTGATGAAGAAGTTCTCCAGCTTCTTCAAGAACGAGAAGAACATCCCGACTTTTTTAGGCGGTGAGCTGTTTAACGATCTGTATGACCTTGCCAAGCAGGGTAGTGACGTCTCAAGTTCCAATAATGATCGTGAAGATGCGTTCTTCACTGACGAAAAGAAGAATCTGGCGGAGCCTGAGCAATACGGCGAACACGATTTTGGGAAAAAGGGAGATGAAGATAAGGCGATGAGCTTTAACCCATTCTCTGAGATAGGTTCCAAATATGATAAGGCAAAGTATTTCAACATCTTGAAGAATGAGATCAGCGCCGGCAAAGATGCTGTCTGCATCAATTTCGACACCAGTTATCCGAATCTGAAGTTGGGGCAGATCATCGAAGTATATGCCCAGCAGTATATTGTAACGCAGATTGACTGTCTGACCAATATTCCCCTAAAACCAAAGGACAACCTGTGGGTGGTCAGCTCCGATAAGGCCGACTATTCCTTCCAGGTGTACGCTTTAGCCAAGCAGGCCAACCAATTCTATCCCACGGTGATTCCAGCCGGTCACGTCAGGTTGGCTGATCCTCAGATCGCCACTGTGACCGATGCCGCGGATCCCAATGACAGCGGGCGAGTCCGCGTAATGTTCTCCTGGCAGGATATCAAGAAAGATGATGATGATAAGATTACTGATGACACCAAGAAAATTTCTTCTCCTTGGATTCAGTTCGCTGCCAATGCGGGTGGTCAGAAAGGTATCATGGGCAAGCATTACGAGGGCGACAAGGTCTTTGTGGGGTTTGTCGATGGTAACGTGGAGCGTCCTTACGTGATGGGCGCTATTTCGAAAGGTGCCAGTGCGGATATACATTGTGCGACAGCCGGCGGTCATCAGCTGAAGATCAACGACGATGCAGCAGGCATCATGAGTTTCCTGACGGGAATGTTCTCACCGGCTTGGGGGTCATTCTCTGACTTTATCCCAGGCATGGGCGACCTGAATCCGTTTAGCAGTGCCAAGAACAATCTCGCCTTGGCCGGCGGTTTTGAGTTGTCCGACAATTATGGCCTGTACAAGATCTCAGGTTCTACTGACAGCCGTGAGGTGAATATTGCGTCTCCTTGGGGCGATGTGAACATCAACGCCTTTACGGGTATCACGATCTCCGCGCCTAACGGTGACGTCACCATCAAGGGTAAGAATGTGAGGATTGAGGCGGGCAATAACCTCGACCTTGTCTCAGGCACGAACGTCGGTTATAAACTTTGGAAATCCAAGAACGACGAGAAAGCGTTCTCCGGCGCGACCCTCGCCGTTTCCATGGCGGCACTCGTCGCTAAAAAGCTGGCAGAGAAGTTCATACAGGTAGTCGACCTGTCGATGGTCAGGTCCGTCGTCGAGGTCGTGATGCGGCCTATGGAGGGCGCGCTGACCGTGAAGTCAAACAGATTCCTGAAACTGGAGTCTGGCGACAAGGAGTGTGAGTATCCGAAGCTGGCCTTCAACGAGGAGAAGAAAATGGCCCTGCTGAATGCGGAAGTCAAGGATTCCATCCTCTCAACCGTCGGCTCTGGGGCGAACTTGAGTGTCGGAGATGGTACCGTCACACTGATCAATACGGCCGATGCCGTGGCGAAGGACCTGTGTACGCGATTCGTGGAAAAGTACAACGCCTGTGTTGAGAAGAAAGAGGCGTTTAATGTTCTTGTCAGGGAATTGACGAGATGGGCAGATGACAATACGAAAGCCGTTTGCAATACCTATGATGAGATGAAGAACGACCTGTGGAAAGAGACCGATCTTGACAAGAAGTTTGAGGAGGACAAAGTCGGCATCAAGGACGATAACGTCAAGATCTCTGACCGCATCAGCCGATTGTCCGATGCCAAGAGTCTTGTGAGTGATGCGTGCTTTGCCCGTCTGAAATCCAATTTCCAGGGTACGGACTTCAAGCGCTATAAGATGATCGTTGCCAAGAGGAAAATGACGCGTGTTGCCGTCATCAGTGCGGCGAGAGATCTGCGGAAGGCAATCTGCGACCTGTATAAGCTGGAGATGAAGCAAGAGGATGTCAACAAGCACTTCTCCTGGTATTGGACGACGATGCCGAAGGACTTTAAGAAGAAGATGCTGACGGCGGTAAGCAAGGAGAAATGTCCGAATGCTCCTGTCTACAAGATCAGAGACAGCAAGAAGAAACTGAACTCCACTGTGCATAATTTGCCCAGCACCCTAAAGTATATGAAGCGTCTGATTGCCATGAACCTGTTGGAAGAACTGGGCTTTACCGATGACATGCGTAAGAAAGTCAATGGTGCTGTCGTGGGCAAGCCGGATGCTTCGACTCTGTCTTCAGCCACCGCAGGTAACATCATGCATGACGTGACGTGGAGGAAATACGTCAAGAGCCTGAGTGGCGTTCCGCCCATCAGCAAGGCCACCGACACGTTAGGCGGTGCGGTGAAAGGCGCGGTGAAGAGCGTTATCGACGACATGTACGAGACTGCTAATCTTAAGAAATCTTATCGTGAGTGGTATGCATGGGGCGACGGCAAGAAGGGCAGCATCCTGATTGGTTCAGCCGACGACACCTTCGAGCTCCGCGGAAATGAATTCAAGAAGGTGGAAGATGTCCTGAAACCGTCACTCAAGAGTCTTGACGGATCAACGCTTGAAGATTCGGACAAGGAGAAGGTCGAGGCATTCGTCGGAAAGATTAAAGGCGCATTGAACAAATTTTAAGGAGTTGAATCATGGGATATATATTTGATAATTGGAAGACCTTACTGGATGATTTCCAGAAGTGTGTGGAGAAGGATTTGGAAGAGATCCATCAGCAGAAGGCTGAGGTCCAGCAGATCAAGGTGGACATCATGAACCGGCTCGACAGCGGAATCTACTACCGCGACGACAACCGTATCGTCATATCAGCCCCGGAGATCGTGATCGGCAATGTCGATAAGAGCGGCATGCTGCATGGCGGTGCACAGGGACGCGTGATCATCAAGGGCAGTGAAGTGGCCCTGGATGGCGTCGGCGAGTCGGGACATATCGTCAGCCGTGCCCCCAGTATCCGTCAGATTGCCGTCGACCCGGGAGTCGACGGGATGGAGAACGTGGTCTGCGAGACCTCCGAGGTCGTTTCCCAGGCCTGTGACATCGTGCTGCACAGCAGCGATGCGAAGGATGCCTTCTCCACGATTCCCGTTCCGGCGGGGAAAGGTGGCATCAGCATCCATGCCGACAACCTTCTGAATCTGGAAGCGGCAGTGTCTGCTGAAGGCCGTAAGAAAGCCATCGAGGGCGCCATTAGTGATCTGTCCGAAGAGAGCAGTGAGCTTAAGCAGCAGATGGAGGGACAGAAGAAGGTCGTCGATGACTGCTTCACCAAGATGTCGAAGCTGTTGGATGATGAGCAGAAGTGGAATGTCGAGGAAAATTTCACCTCGCGTGTGAATCTCCTCGACATTGAGGAGATACATGAGGAAATGGAATCCATGCTGCCGACGCTGTATCAGGCCACTCAGACCTTCATCCATCTCGTATCCCAACTGGCCGAGGTGAACCGCCGGAAGAAGGCGCTTGAGGCTGAGAAGAAAGAGATCAAGACGGGCGACGACTTTAAGAAGAATACCACGGGCGCCACGATGAACATCGTAGCAGAGACCATCAATATCGCTTCTGCCGACGGTGACGGCAACACCCATACCAACCCCGAGGCCGGCATCAGCGTCGTCACCCCGAGAATCGGTGTCTCTATGGAGGATGACAGTGGTAAACTGGTCGAAGACGGCGGTCTCTCCGTGAACGCCCAGAACATCTCTTTCACTACGGTTAATTCTACTGACGGTAAGGAGTTCCCAGTAGTCGGAAACGTGGAAATCCGCTCAAAGAACATCAATCTGGAAGCAATCGACTATCAGAGTGATGACAAGGGCATGAAGGAGAAAGAGCTCACGAAGGATAGCAAGATTACGATGACGGCTAAGACCGTTGAGGTGGCTACCACGAACCCAAAGAATATCGAGCGCGACGATAAGGGCAAACTCACTAAGGGCGAATACACCGCCGAGGGCGATGTGATCTTCAGGTCGAAGACCTTCGCGGTTGAGAGCCTCGACTATGAGGTGAAGGACGGCAAGCTCGAGACCAAGGCCCTGACGAAAGACGGTAAGGTCTCTGTACGTGCAGAGAAGACCGCCTTCCTCGCTGCCGATGCGGAAGGTAAGGCTACCGGTAGCTTCAGTGTTAACGCGAAGGCAGTGGATTTGAAGTCGATGAATGTCGACAAGCAGAAGCTCACCGATGACAAGTTGGCTGAGGGCAGCACCATGACGCTCGTCTCTGAGAAGATGTATGTGGGTGCCAAATCCAAAGACATCAAGAGTAAGAGACTCCAGACTGTATCCGAGGAGATGGGCCTCTTTGCCGACAAGACCTTCGAGGCTCAGCAGGGCGACGGCAAAGCCGTGCTCCAGCTCGATGGCGGCAACGCCTCGGTGGGCGGCAGCAAGACGCAGGTCTACGGCGACACCACCATCAACGGCAAGACCGAGGTCAAGGACGAGCTCAAGGCCCCGAAAGCTACCGTCGACAACCTGGAGGCAAAGACCAGTTTCAAGTCGAAGAACATCAGCGACGGCATCGCCGTTCCCGGCGCCGCCGGTGGCGGCAGCCTGAGTGCGAAGCTGAAGACCGAGGACGCACCAAAGGAAAAGTAAAAAGTAAAAATGAACAGATATGAGAAGATCGATTATAAAAGAGTTTGACCAGTTGGGCGAGTCGCTGAGCAATCAGAGTGCCCAGTTTGCCTATCGCATGAAGAATCTCTGCGTGAAGGCAGAAGAGGTGGCACTGCTGCCTGTAGAGATACTGATAGAGGGAGAGTTCCAGAAACTGGAGTCATGTGCCACGATCGGCAAGAAGGACGACTACAGTTTTATGGTGTTCCCGAACTATGAAGAAGATCTGGAAACCATGGCGAAGGGAATCTTCAGGGTTCATCCGGAATTCAAGCAGAAGATCGGGAGCATGCAGGTTGACAGCGTCGATGAAGCCGGCAAGAACAAGTCGATGGATGTCCATTACATCCTGCTGACGATGCCAGAGGTGGACGACGACCGTTACGACGTGTTGAAAGACGGCGTGAAAGTCTGTTATGAAGAGTGCAAGGCCCGCATGGAGGTGCTCAACCGCAAGGCCGATGCCAAGTTCGCCGAGCTGACCATCGGAGATACTGACGAAGATGTCAAAAAACTGAAGGCAGCCCGTGAGAAACTCAACGAGCAGTGGTATGGTCATCGCGACAAACTCTACAATGAGAAGCTCCAGGAGATTGAAGAGGCTCACAACAAGTGGCTGGCTGAGCGTGGCGAGGAGGAGCGGAAACGCATGGAGGACGAGGCTTCCCATAATGACGATGTCGCACTGTCCATGAGAATGACCCCTGAAGAAGACTAAGAATCATAAAAAAATCACTGTCTGGATTAAACCTTTCCGGAGACAGTGCGTCTAAGGGATAGTTATCAACTTAATTATTCACTTTTAAAATTTACAACAGACAATGAAAAAATTAATGATGATGGTTGCCATGCTGGCAGTTTCTTTCGCCATGCAGGCACAGACAAAGTTCCACGACGTCGAGCTCAATGAGGCCAAGGGTGCCGTGAAGAGTATCAAGACTAACAGAATGGGTCAGGACATCGTGATCAACTTCACCCAGGACGGCAAGATGTCGCAGGAGGGTATGAGCGATGCCAAGTACGATGCCGACGGCTATCTGCAGTCTGCCAAGATGTCGATGATGGGCAACGAGATCGAGATTAAGTACAAGTGGGAGAACGGCCGTGTGGTAAGCCAGAAGATGAACGTGATGGGCAACGACATGGAGGTGAAGCGTACTTACAACGACGACGGCACCCCGAAGGCTGACATCATGGACATGGGCGGCAACTCGATGGAGTCACCCTACACGAACTACAAGTTCGACGACAAGGGCAACTGGATTAGCCGCTCTGGCGAGATGATGGGCCAGACCATGGAGCAGACCCGCGTCATCGAGTACTACGAGTAGTTTTTGTTTGATATTAAATAAGGGGGAGCCGATCGGCTCCCCCTTATTTATTTCTTGACCTTGTAGATGCGGAAGGTCTTGGGGCCGAGCTCGTCGATGAGGGTAGAGGATTTCTTGCCCGGGGTGACGGCGATGGAGCCAGAGACGGGGATGATGAGGTCGGGGCGGTCGAGGGTGTTCTCACCGTCCATGTTGTTGCTGTGGAGGGTGATGGTCTGTGCCTCGGTGGCGCCGTTGACTCCCTGGAGATTCAGCGTGATGGGCTGGGGGGCGTTGGAGGTGTTGACCACCTTGATGATGACCTCGCCTGTCTGGCTGTCATAGACGCTGGAGGCGAAAAGTCCGTCCTGACCGGGCTGTCCGGCGACGGGCTGCTTCTGCATGGTGAGCGAGAGCACGTTGGTGCCCTTGTTCATGGCGAAGAGCTGCTGGACGTAGTAGCTGACGGAACGGAACGAGCGGAGATTGTCGAACCAGATGGCATCGGGACGCCACTGCCAGCCCTCGACGTGGGCAAAGAGGGGAGCGTAAGTAGCCATGTGGACGATGTCGGCATTGCGCTCGATGCCCGTCATGTGGGCTGCCTCGTAGAGCGAGGTCTCGAAGTGGTTCCACTTCTTGCCGTTGGCGCCGTGACAGGCATATTCGCCGGCAAAGACACGGGGACCCTTGCGGTCGTAGGAGTCGTAGCGCAGACCGTGGGTGAGGAACCACTCCTCGTTGCGGTAGTAGTGCTCGTCGTAGAGATCTACCTTGAGCTGCTTCATGCGGGGCTGCAACAGGTCGAAGTCCCAGCCTTCG
>JAEEGK010010282.1_pt1 | contig 21613 bp, 10 predicted proteins | sample 8958771 | NCBI WGS metagenome assembly JAEEGK01 (sample SAMN16246547, study PRJNA631951) | gut metagenome | biome: gut microbiome; feature: rumen; material: SC-attached | host: Bos | place: Iran: Karaj | collected 2018-10 | reverse complement strand
AAAAAAAAAATAAAAAAAAAAAAAAATAATAATAAATATAATTTTTTAAAAAAATTTTTCTCTTTTATTTATTAATTATAATTAAGAATAAAAATATATGAAAAAATCATATATAAAAACTATTTTTTTTAATTATAATATATATAATCAATAATATTTTTGATATTAAGATAAATCATACAATTTAAATTTAATTTTTTGAAAGTTTAAACTTTAATTATTTAAAATTAGTTAATTAATATTTATTATATTAAATTTCAATAAAAATTGGAAAAATATTTTCCTAATTTTTCTGATTATAATATTAAATTAAAAATAAATTTTCAACAAAATATTTTATTATCCAAAAATGATGAAAAATTTTATCTTTTTTGTAATTAGATTCACCCATATTTAATTTTATATTTATTTCAATTAAAATTATTTAAAATTTGATTATCAAATATAATTAAATATTTTAATTTTATTTTATTGTTATATTACATGTTTTAGTATAGATAAAATGTAATATATAAAATAATTTTTATATATATTTATATTTATAAAAAAGAAGTCTAATAAAACAACATATTTTTTAATAGATTTTTATCAAAATGTTAAAAATTATAATATATATTTTATAAAAATGAAATTTTTTGAATTAAATATAAAATTTATTTATAATTTTCAATTTATAAATATCATTAAAAATGTCAAGTGAATTTTATTTATTTCAAACGGATGTATTATCATTTAAAGAAAAATTTTTTATTTTAATAGATTTATTATTATCTAATCAAACACCTTCAAGAATTGAAAGTGTTATTTTTTTAGGAATATCTTATCTTCAAATAATTTCAGGATTTTTTGATGAAAAAATAGGAGTTTTTGATAAAAATAAATCAACTTCAGATAAAATATTATATTATTTTGAAAAAATTTTAAGGTTCAAAGATTTTCTTATTAATAAATATACTGAATTTAAAATATGTATAATTACTCTTTTTATATTGCTCATAATTTTTATTATTTTTTTTCTTGTAATATGTTCGAAAATTAAAAAGGATTCTTTTTATACATATCATGAAAGTTTAATTAATTATTTTATTAAATTGTTTATTTATGTTTTTTTTAATATTATTTTGGATTTAATTTTTGTAAATTTTTGTTTTGGAAATGATAATAAAAATCCATTTTTTCAAAATATTTCATGTGAATTCAATGATAATATTTATATAAAATTAATTTCTATAGTTTTTCTTTTCGTATCAATTTCTTTAATGTTTTTTATTCAATTTTTTTATTCTGAATCATTTTATCTCTCAAATTCTTTTTATTCAAGAATTTCATGTAATTATGAAATATATACTACTTTAAATTCTATATTTTATTCAGTTTTATTTGTGCAAGTAAAATATTTAACTAAAGAAATTTTTTTAATATTTAATTTAATAAGTAGTGGATTATTATTTAATTTTTATTTGAATCATTATATTTTTTATGATAAAATTACAAATAATATAATAGGTCTATTTCTTATTTTATATTTTTGGACAAGTTTTTTTTGCATTATATTTAAATATTTAAATTTTAATGAAAAAGGAATACTTTATATAGCTTCTTCTATTTTAATAATTTATAGTTTTTTTAGTTTAAAATATAAAATTATAGAAAAAATATTTTTTGATATACCATTTTATAAAATAACAAATAAAAATTACTTCTTATATTATATAAAAAATTTAATCGATAGAATAAATCATGTTGATGATAATCCAGAAGAAAAAGCTTTATTAGGAGCAATAATGTATATGCATTCTCTTGAATGTCCAAATTATCAATGTATTTCTAAAAATAAAAATAGATTATATTTACCAATAACTAATGAATGGAGTAATAGAAATAAACCTAATGTAGAAGATAAAGTTTTTTTAATGAATTTTATTATAATAATTATGAATTATGTAGTTTTACATAATTATTATTCTCCTGATATGATAATTAATCTTTCTTTATATTATATTGATATAATTGGAAATTATTGTTTAGCAATATTTTATTATAAAAAAGTTAAAGAAATGAGATTAACATTTCAACAAAAGTCATCTTTTGAAAGATTAAAATTAAAAATTTCAAAAGCATTAATTGAAAAATTAAAAGCACCAAATGAACAAGTAACTTCATTAGAAGATTTAAATGTAACAATGTATTTTAAATATGAAGATTTAAGTCAAAGTTTTATTGATGAAATTAATAATGATATTAGTTTTTCTTTAGATTTTTGGAAAATATTTCGTAATTCCCAATTAGATTATAATAAACAAATTGATTTTAATTATATATTTAGTTTAACTGATAAAATTAGAATAACAAAATCAAAAATTGAAAAAATATGGAATAAATTATTATCTATATATAATGGAGTAAATGATTTATTTGATTTATATAGTGAATATGTAGAGAAATTAAATGATGATGATTTAAAAAAAAGAGATTTAGAAAATTATAAAAAGAAAAATGAAAATTTTTCAGAAAATTTTTCTCAAAATTATTATGTAATGTTATTTAATAAAGATACAGGTATTATAATTGCAAATGGGGATAAAGGAAGAGAAGGAATAATAGAAAAAACAAATTTAGAAATTGAAAATATATTTAAATATAAAACAGATGAATTAAAAGGTATGAATTTGAGTTCTTTGATGCCAAAAAATTATTCAAGATTACATTGTAGTTTTATGGAAAGATATTATAACATAGGTGAAAAAATTGCTATTGATAAAAAAAATTTAAAAACTTTTGGTAAAGATAAAAATAATAATATTATAATGATAAAATTATTTATAAAATTATTTCCAATGCTTAATGAAAATGTATATTTTATAGGAATAATAGTTAAGGAAAATATTAATGATATTATCTTTATAGATGAAAACTTTTATATTCAAGGAATGAGTATGAAATTAATGAAAAAATTAAATATTGATAATTATTCATTATTTCAAAATAATGATATTCCTTTTTATGTCATTTGTAAAAAATTTATTAATTTTTATAAAATATTTTTACAAGGAAAAAAACAAAATGTAACAGAAAAAGAAAAAAGAAAATCAATATTATTGGAATCAAATATATCTGAAAGTAATAATATTGAAGAAATTCATCAAAATAAAACATTTCATAAAACAGAACTAGAAAAAAATGAATTTCATGAAAATATTGAAATTAATGAAAATGTTGAATTAGAATATGAAATATGTTTACCTCAATTTTTAATAGATTATTCAAGATTAACAAATAAAGAAGAAAACAAAGAAGATGATAAAAAAATTGAAAAAGAAGGAATGTTTGATAATAGAATAGAAATAAATGAAATAAGTAGTGAAGGAATAGAACTATATGATGAAGATGAATCATTAATTGATAATGATGATTCAAAAAAATCAAAAAGTAAAACTGATTTAATCAATGTTCAAAATAATAAAAAAGAAACTCCATATAATAATACAAATATTACACCAACTCCAAATGAATCTCCCAAAAATACACCAATTCCACATTCTTATTCTTTTATTGTGTCAAAAATTGGAAAAAGCTTATATAATAATAATAATAATAATAGTTTTAATTTTAATGTAAATAATGCAATTAATCAATCAAGGATTGATTTTAGTAAATTAACAAACGAAGAAAAAGAATTTAATGGAAAAGTTGAAAGATATAAAGAATTATTTCAATCTGGAAAATTTAATGAATTAAATGATTTAATTGATAATTGTAATTTAAAAACAATTGAAAATGAATATAAATTTAATTTTACTTTTGAAAAATATAAATTTGGTAGAAAAAATATATCTTATGTTATTAGATGTGTTGATAATAAAAATGATTATATAAAATCAGAAGATGAATCTTTTGATGTTAATGAAACAAAAGTAATTCAATATAAAAAAGAAAAAATAAAATCAATAAAACCAATATTTGAAATATTTGAAAAAGAAAAAAAAGAATTACTAAGACAAGTTGAAAATTTTTTTATTTTATCAATTGAAAATGAAAAATTTCAAAATTTATTAAATGTTTGTAAAGAAGATATTAATAGAATGAGTATGGTTCATGGAACAAAAAAAGATGAAATACAAGATGATGAAAATGCATCTCAAGCATCACAAGCTGGATATAATTCTGATTTAGTTAAAAAAAATAGAATTGAAGAAATAAGAGCAAATATTTTAAATAATATTTCAAATTTTTATATTTTAAAATATTTTAAGATTTTAGTTTTATTAATTTCTCTTTCAACAATTTTATTTACTGTCATTTATTTAATTTTATTTTTTGATGTTTATGAAAATTTAATAATGGTAAATAGATTAAATCTTAAATTATTCCAATCAACAATATGGATGACTAATTTAATTGGTACATTAATTTCTTTAAGAATTTTGTTTTATAATAAAAAAGGAAATCAAGATTTTTATTATAATTCATTCATTGAAGATAAATATGAATATTTCACTTTTTTGAGAAAAAGAGGTATTAGATGGTATAATAATATCACACTAAAAATTGGAGAATTTGAAAATCAAATATGTAAAATTTTAGATAAAAACAATCAAAATTTATTTTTTTGGAATAAAGAAAGAGTTAGTTATTATTATAAAAGTTTTAATTCTGAAAGTGAAAGTTTTACTATGGGATTATCTCAAATATTAAGTAATATAAATTCATTATTAGTAAATAAAAATTTTGATTTAAATGGAAATATAATTGATGAAAATATTTATAATTATTTAAACCATATTAGTTTCATTGTTATTGAAAATACATATGATAATTTAATTCCTAATTTATTTTTTAAACTGGCAAATATTCCAAGAATTTTCCAAAATTATAATAATTCATCAAAAAAAATATTAATTACATTTCTATTTATTTTTGGTGGATTAATGTTTATATTTTTTATATTATATTTAATTTTATTACATTTTACAAATGAAAATATGAGTGAAGGATTCGAAAAAGTTACAAAAATAAAATTAGATAAAATTGAAGAAACAATAAAAAAAATAGAAAGCTTTAATTTTACTTTAAAAAGATTTATTGAAAAAGATTATCATCTAATTAATATAAATGATAATATTGAAAAATCTAATTTTGAATTAACAAAATTACAAAACACTGGTTTAGGAAATTTAAATGAAATTTCTACTTCAAATTCTTTCAATAATGAAACAAAAAAAATTATTCCGTTAAAAATTTTATCATTTTCTTATATACAAATAATTATATTATTTATACTTTTATGTACGTTTTTAATTCCTATATATATTATAACTAATTTAATGGTTACTTCAGCAAATAAATTACTTGATTTTGAAAATTATATATTTGGAAGATTTTTAAAATCTGGGAGTAAAATATTAAATTTAAAATGTAATATAAGTGAATGTGATACCAGTAATGAACTAATATTTTTTGAAATTATTGATTCAACTAAAATTCAAAAAACTCTTAAAGGAATAAATTTGTTTAATGATATAAATTTTTTTTACAATGAATATTTCTTACTTAATGCTTGTAAATCTGCTTATTTAAATAATAAAATGGAATATGATGATTGTATGAATAATCAAATAATAATAAGTGCAAATAATACAGATTCTTTACTTCAATACTTTGAAGAAATGGTTGATACTTTAAATGTAACTAACATTTTAAATAAAAATAATGAATTTTATACTTTGAAAAATGGGAAGAGTGTAAAATTTAAAAGTATTTATTTATATGAAACTATTAATTTTAAAAATTTAGAAGAAATTTTTTATAAATATATTACTCCTGTATCTGATAATTTTGCAGATATTTGTATTAATACTTTTGTAAATTATTTTTATAATAAAAAAGCAATTGTTATATTACTTTATATTTTATTTAATATATTGGTTATCATTTTATGCCTTTATATTGCATTATGTTTTGTTAAACAACTTATTCATTTAATTAGTGTTAGTAGATGCATTTTAAAGATAGTACCAACAATTGTTATTAATAATACTCCTGAATTAGAAAATTGGATAGAAAATAAATATTAACGTTTATAAAATATATTATAATATTTATTGAACTTTATAATTTATTATTTTTCCTAATATTAAAAAAAAGTTTGTTAATTTATTTTATTAAAAAATTTATTGATTATTATAATTTAGATAAAAGATATAATAATTATTATTTCAATAATAAATTTATAAGGTAAATAATAAAATATAAATATTTTATTAATTTAATTTATTTTATTCAATATAATATTTATGTTTTTGGAATTTATAAATATTTTTTTGCAGGATTAATTTATATTTAAAAGAGAAAAATAATCTCCTATTATTTTATATATATGAAAATTTTTAATTATTATAAAAAATAAAATTTAGATAATTTATAATAATTAATTTTTAATTTTTAATTAAATAAAAGATTTATTAAATTTTGTTTTGAAATAAAAAAGAATTAATCTTTTAAAGATAATAAAAAATAGGATTCTTAATCAATAATTATTTTTTATAAATAAAATTATTATATAAAAAAGATTTAAAAATAATTAAGTTTACAAAAGTATATAATTAAAAAAAATATAATAAAAAAAATCAAATTTAAAAAGAGTAAAAAAATAAAATTCCAATTAAAAATATAAATTATTACAATAAACCATCAAATATTAATTTTAACAATAAATAATATAAAAATAATATTTTTCAAAAAATATTATTTCCAAATTTTAATTTCATTCTGTTCTAAAGACCCAGTGGCAATTCTCCCATCAGGTAATTCAGCCATAGTAATAATACCTTTTTCATGAGCTTTTTTTTTTTCAGAAATACATTTATAAGTAGTTAAATCCCATTGTTTAATAGACTTATCATTACTACCTGATAATAGAGTACCATCTTTCAATAAAATAACACACCAAATAATTTCATCATGAGCAAAAATTTGAGCTTCAACTTGTTTATTAACTCCATTAATAATATGAATAAATTTATAACCACCAACAACAAATTTTTCATCATTTAATTTTTTCATTCCATTAGCTGACCAACAATCAATATTTTTAATAACAGCCACTTCATTATAATCATTTTCAATAGATAAAAAATGAATAGAATAATCGAAAACATTATTAATTAAACATTTATTTATTTCAATCATTTGTTTATGTGGATCACAATAATTAATAATTTTTTTACAAGTAAATTCCATATTTGGTGAAACTTTCCAAATTTTTATACTTTTATCAAATGAACAAGTGGCATAATCATTATTACTAAGTTCAATAATTGAATCTACACATGATGTATGACATCTTATTGTTGCCATTATATTATATGTTAATGTTCCTATTTGCCATACTTTAAAAGTACAATCTCTTGAACATGATACTAAGTAACCATTTTTAAATTGATAAAGTGAAATAATCCAATCTGAATGTGCTAATATTTTTATTTGAGGTTTTAAATTTGTATTATCATATATTATTATAAAACCATCATTTGATGTTGATGCTAATCTCTTGTCTTTTAATATTAAAAGAAATGATATTCCTGATGTATGTGCAGTTATTAATTTTACTGTTCTCATTTTTGAAATTTCTTGATATTTTATTTTACTACATTTACAGGAATATATTGGGTTTTTTAATATTGAATTGAAATATATGTTTTTTAAATATAATCCTATTGGCTCTATTGATGTTTTGTAATTTGATATGTTTATATTTATTTTTTTTAAATTAAAATTTGTGTTTGTATTTAAATTAAATATTATTTGGTAATTTGGGTTTTTTTCAAATTTTTCATACATTGTAAAAATGTTTAATAATAATGATGAAATTGTCTTATTTTTCTTATAAAATGAATTACTTGAACTTTGAATTTGTTCAATTAATATTTTATCATTACTTAATTTTATAATATCATTTCTTAAATTATATAAAAATTCCATATTGTTTTTTGCTTTACAAAAATCAGTTTTAATTTTGCTTAATTTTTCTTGGGAAATTAAATAATCTTTAAATAATTTAATCTGATGATTTTGATGAGAAATAAAACATGTATTACAAATGTTAATTTCACATCCTTTACAATAACCTATGTAATATTCATTGTGAAAATTACATTTAAAATCAAAAAATATAGATTCATAAACTGAATGTAATTTAAATTCATTTAAATGTTTAAGATTACAGTCAGGACAAAATAACTTTTTACAATTTGTACATATATTAACAATATTATCTAATTTAATATGACAACATTTATTTATATTATTTTGATATTCTGAAATAAAATCTAAAATTGGGATTTTCTGTTTAAATTCACAACATTTAATATCTATATATGAATTTCCTTTTTCTGAAAATATTTTTATTATTGGAATATGCATACATTTTGGACATCGATATAAATTTTTATTTTCTTTTTTAAATGAATCACACATTTTAATAAATTATATTTTTTTTTTGATATACAAATACCAATAAATTTTTATTGGTTTTATATAAATTTTTAATTTAATTTTATAATCTTTTTTTCCATAGAAATAATTAAATTGATTTATTTTTTATTTATATTTAATTATTTAAATTTTTTTTTTCTTTAAATTATATTATATTTATATCAATTAATTTGTATAATCTATCTTAGAATTTAAAATAATAATTGTCTTTCTATAATAATTTTAAATTATAATATAATAATGATATTTATATATATTTTATTCATTTAAATTTAAATTTTTTTTAGAAATACAAATATAAGTATTTCTTTTTAATTTTATATTTTTGAAGGATTAAGGTTTAAGAATTATAATTTTACATTATAATACAAATAATAAAATTATTAAAATTATTATTATTGTTTGAAAATAAAATATTGAAAATATTAAATAAAAACAATATTTTATATAATTATTAAGTAATGAATAATATGTTTATACATAAACCAGAAACAATATGTTCAAGAAAAACATCATATGAAACTAATTATTCTATTATTTCTTCAAATAGAAATTTTTCATCATTGAAAAAAATAAGGAAAAAAACAAAAAATGTTACATTTAAAGATGTAGATATTATTGAAGTTGAATGTTGGAAAAAATATAATGAAAATACTTCTAATGAAAAATATGAAAATAAATATGATAAAAATAAAAAAAATGAAGACATTTCATGTATATGTATGATTTATTAAAATTTGAAATATAGTATTAATTATTCAATCAATGTTATAAACAGGTGATGATTATATGATATATAAAACAGGTCTTTATAAATAAGATTTAACATAAAATTAATAAAAATAAGTTATAAATAAACATTATTAAATTAAGATATCGTAAGAATGATACATTTAAATAAAAAAATATAAATTCTAATTAATATATTTGTTTTATTATAATTTTAATTATTAATTCAAATCACTATTAAAAATCAAAAAAACTTTATATAAAATTTTAAGAATTTTAAGATTTATATTTTTTATTAATTTAATTAAAAAATCAAATTTTATTTACAAATTATTTTTTTAAATATTAAAATTAAAAAAAATAAGATAAATGGGTTGTAAACAAATTGAAGATTCAAGTTCAAAAAAACATAAAAATAGATCAAATCCTTCAAGCCGTCTAAATACAGATGAAAGTGAATTTCCTCCTAAAAAAGAAAATAAAAATGAAGAATTAGATTTTGACTCATATAAAAATGAAATAAAACAAACTCAAAAAGTATACCAAATAAAAATTCCTTTATATGAAATAAATAATCAAAATAAAAAATTAATCAGTAAATATTTTTTCTTTACAAATAATGGTGAATTTACTTCAAAAATAATAAATAAACAAACAAAAGAAGTAACTTTTATAAAAGGAAAAATTGACAATTATGGTGAATTTGAATTTAAAAGAAAAATTGAAGGAAATGACACAGAATATTATTCTTACAAAGGAAAATTAAATCCTTTTGATGAATCAAATTCAACTGAAATAAATGGAAATGTAATTTTTAATGGAGATGAATTACCAAATACAAAATATATGTTAAAATTACCAAAAGTTATTTGGAATGTACAATATGAAGAAAAAAATGATGTTAAAAAAGATTTTTATATTTTTATGGATTTTGATGAAGATATTTTTAGTGGAATTTCTTATGATAATTATGATGGTATTTCTTTTTGGATTGGTTTTGAAAAAGATGAAAAAAATGATAAGTTGATTCAACAATATGTTACTAAAAAAAATGGTGAAGGGAAATGTTTAGTTTTTGAAGGTATTTCAAGTAAAATAAATGGATTTGTTATTGAAGGAAAAGTGAATAATAAATCATTAGGAATTAAATCAAATTTTATCATTAAAAGAATTAAAACTTAAATTCAATTTTATAAAAATTTTTTATTATAATTAGAAATCTTCAAACTAAAAATATTCATATAAATTATAAATAATACATCATTTAATTATATTTTTTATAAATAATAAAATCAAATCTTTTTAGATATTTATAATTTAATATTTAAATTATACTTATTTTTAATAATATTTTATATTTCATAATTAAAAATAAAAATATAATGATTGTGAATAATATATATTAATAATTATTATAAATTAAAACATTTAATTTTGAAAACCAAAAAAATACTTTTAATATAAAATAATTTTTATAATAATTGAAGAAAATCAGAAATTCAATGAATAAATCATAATATGATATTAAAAAAAATATAATATTCAATTTTATTCAAAGTTAAATTTATGTTATAGATATATTTATATATAAAAAAATTAATGAAGTTAAGTATTTTATAAAATATTTTTAAATTATTGATAATTAATTATATATTTACATTTTTAAATTTTTTTAAAAATAAAGATTAAATACTTATTTAATTATAAATTTTGTTGATTTGCTATAAAATGGAAAAAAAAAAAAATAGTTTAAACAATTATTTAAACGATTTAAAAAAATCCCCAATTGTACATACCAAAAGACGTGCTTCAAATATATTAATTCCAAAAGATATGATTAATCATTTTTTAAAAATTCCAAATCACATAAGTAATATATCAAAAACACCAAATAAAAATATTCATTCAAAAAGTCCAATTAGACAAAAATCTCCAAATTGTCAAAAAAGTCCAAATCTTTTACAAATTCCATATATAATAAAAAGTCCATTTAAAAGTAAAGATGACCATTCACCAAAAGTAAATAATCCTAAACATCATCATAAACATGGTTTAATAACTTCAAATAATATTCAAGATGATGAATATAAAAAATTTACTTCTTCTCATAATAATTCATTTAAAGAATTTTCATTATGTCAATTTCAAAATAAAAACAATAGAGAATATATGGAAGATAGATTTTCAATTTTAGTACATTTTCCTCATAAAGAACAAAATAAATCACTTTTTGCAATATTTGATGGACATGGTGGAAATCAAATAAGTCATTATTTAATGAATAATTTTTTTTCAGTTTTTTTAAAATTTTCTGAAAAATACAATAATCAAAATTATGAAAAAATATTTCAAAAAACTTTTTCTCATTTAGATGATGAAATAAAAAAAATACAAAACTCACAAAAAATGGGATCAACGGCAACAATAATATTATTAACAAGAGAAATGGATCAAATTTTAGGTCCACAAAAAGTAATTTATTGTGCAAATTTAGGAGATTCAAATTGTCAATTAATAAATAAAAATGGATATAAAAAAATAACATATGAACATAGATGTAATGATGATATGGAAGAAAAAAGAATAAAAAAAGGAAATGGTAGTATTATTAATGGGAGAGTTGGAGGAAATATTTCAGTTACAAGATCTTTTGGTGATTTTAATATGAGAGAATTTGGTTTAATTTCTGAACCTTATATTAATAAAATTTTAGTTAATGATAATGAAAAAAATTTTCTAGTTTTAGCTAGTGATGGTGTTTGGGATTTTATTGGAGAAGAAGAACTTTTTTATTCTTGTTTTAATAATGATGATTCTTATGATATTTGTAAAAAAATTATGGAAAAAGCTAAAGAAAATGGCTCTACTGATAATATGACTCTTATTGTTATTAAATTATAAAAATTTTAGTTTTTGAAATATTTTTTTTTTTTGGTTTTTTATTATTTATTATAGTTGTATATTTTCTTAATGATGATGTGATATACTAATTCATACTATTTATATTATTATTATGTTAAGTTTTATATTTTTTGAAAAAATTAAGTTTTATATTTAAAAGAAAAATTCTTTAAATAAGATTTTTGATAATATATTAAAAAATAGAATATTTCTTTTTTTGTTTTTTTTCATTTTATTATTTTTTTCTTTCTAATTATTTTATCATTTTATAAATAAATTTTAAAAAAATTTAACATCATATTTTTTTATTTATAATATATAAATTATTTAAAAAAAAAAATTTAAAATTCATTTATTTTAATTTTCATTTTCTTCATCTTCTTCTTTAATTGTAAATCTTGCTCTTCTATATTTTGGATTACTAAATCTTCTTGATTTACTTTTTGATTTTCTCTTTTTTTCTTTTTCTTCAATAATTTTTTTTTCTTTTTCAAATTCTGCTAAAATTTCTCTTGCTGTTGTTGAATGTACTTTATTTGGTATTGGTATTAAATTTTTAATTATATTTTCATCATTTTGTTTTTCATTTTCTTTATTATTTTCTTTTTCTTTTTTTTTTCTTTTAATATAATTTAATGCTCTTCTTTGTAAATTTTTTTTTTCTTCACAACTCTTTTTTTCTTCTTCTTTATTTTTTTCTTCTTCTATTTTTTGATTTGAATTGAATTCAATTTTAATAACATTTTTTTTTGCTGGTGTTTTTTGTATAATTTCATTTTTTACTTTTTCCAATTTTGTTAAATTATTTTCATTTTCTTCTATTTTAATATTTTTATTCTTTTTTTTAATATTTAATTTTTCTTCGAGTTCTTCTTTGATTTTAAGAGCTTTTTCATAATTAGGATAAATTTCTAAAGCTTTATTAATATTTTCATATGCTTTTTCAAAGTTTTTTAATTCAATAAAATTTAATGAAATATAAAAATAACTATCTGGTTCAGTTTGAAAAATATTATTCCATTTTTCAAATTCTTCAATCGATTTTTTATATTGTTTCAATTTATAAAAACAAAATCCAATTCTGAAATTTGCTTCAATATAATCATGTTTTATATCTAAACATTTTTTAAATTGTTTAATTGCATCTTCATATTTTTCTTGAGAAATTAAACACTTTCCTTTTAAATAATATCCTTCATAATGATTTGGATTTAATAAAAATGTTCTTGTTAAATTAAATAAAGATTCTTTAATATTATTTAAATTTAATAAAGCTTTTGCTTTTTGAAAGTAACTTTCACTAAAATTAGGATTTAATTGAATACTTGAAGTTAAAGTTAAATTTGCATCTTCAAATTTTCCTAATTTATTATAACAAAAACCAATATTAAAATAAATATCATATAATTTTTGTTTTAAAGATGATTTTTTTTTATTTAATAATTCTAAGACTTTATTAAAATCGACAATAGAATCTTCATATTTTCCAATTTTAATTAATAATAGTGCTCTATTATAATTACATTCTATATCATTTTTATCTAAATTTAAACATATATTATAACTATTAATTGCATCTACAATTTTATTTAATTTTGTTAATGTTAAAGCTTTATTATAATAAGCTTCTGAATATTTTGGATTTAATTTAATGGCATTATCAAAATTTAATAATGCTTCTATTAAATTTTTTTCAATATTTTCCTTATCTTGAATTAATAAATAACATAATCCTCTTTTAAAAAAAGCATTTGGATAAAATTTATTTATTTTAATTGAATGATTTAATTGTTCAATTGCATCAATATAATTTTTACTAGAAATAAAACATAGAGCTCTATTATAATAAAATTCAAAAGAGTTTTTTTCATTATTATTTGCAAATGAATAAAATTGATTTAAATCAATAATACCTTTTTCATATCTTTGTATTTTAACATAACAAATTCCTCTATTTAATAAAGCAGGACAAAATTTTTTTTTAATAGATAAAATTTTATTAAATTGTAAAATAGCTTCTTCATATTTTAATAGACACATAAGACATAAAGCTTTATTAAATAGGCTATCAATATCATTTGGATTTAATTGAATAACTTTACTAAATTCTAAAATAGCTTCATCAAATTTTCCTAATTTACTTAAACAAATAGCTTTATTATATATAGCTTGAATATTAGTTCTATTAATCATTAAACAATTATCAAAATAATTAATTGCTTTATCAAATTGATTTAATTTCATATAAATCATTCCAGTATTAAAATGAGGAATTTCTAAATTAAAATTTAATTGAGTACATTTAATATAATAATTTAATGATTCATTTAAATCATTTTGATTATAATAATATAAAGCAATTCTAAAAGCACCATCTGCTAAAATAACTTTATTATGATTATCATTTATTTCAATTGCTTTTTTAAATTCTAATATTGATTCAATTTCTCTTCCCATTTTATTATAATATATTCCTCTTCTATAATAAGCTTCTCCAAAATTAGGATTTAATTCAATTGCATGATTTGTATCTTTTAATGCTTCTTTAATATTATTTAAACAAAAATAACAATAACCTCTTTGTAAATAAATTTCTGGATCATTTTGACTTAATTCAATTGCTTTATTAAATATTTGTATTGATTCTTCTTTTTTATCAATATTACATAAACAAATTCCTTTATTATAAAATGCTTCAGTGTAATTTGGATTTAATTCAATTGCTTTATCATAATTTATAATTGCTTCATTAATATTTTTTTTATTATATAAATTAACACCTTTATTTAAATATGCCCTTGCGTTTGGATTTATAGAATTTATTTTATCATAAACTAAAATAGCTAGATCAAAATTTGCAATTGCAGTGTAACATTTTCCTTTCAGGAATAATATTTCTAATTGTTTATTATTATTTTCATTTGAATTTAATAAATTATTTGCTTTATTTAAAATTACAATTGATTTTCCATGTTGATATAATTTCATATAACATTTTGCTTTTAAAATAAAAGCATCTGAGTTATTTGGGTAAAATTTTAAAAATTTTATAGAATACGTTAAAGCTTTTTTAAAGTCTTTTAATTGAAAATAATCATTTGCTATATTAAGATAAGTTGAAGGATTTGAAATATCCCAATTCAATGCTTCGATAATATTATTGTTATTGTTAATTTGATTATTATTTCCATTTTGATTATTGTTATTTATATTATTGATTTGATTATTTTCTAACATTTTTATTTAAATTATTAATTAAATTTATTAATTAATTAATTTTGAAAAAAAAGGTTTAAATTTATCTACAATTAATATATAAATGAATAAAAATTTAATTTTAAATAATATTAAAGATGGAATTAATCATAATCATAATCAATTTACGCAATTAAATAAAGTTATAAATGAAGAAATATATAAATTAAAAAAAAAAAATATTTCAATTATAAAATTAATAGGAAAAGGTTCTTTTGGGCATATTTATTTAGCAAAATATGGAAATCAAAATATTGCATTAAAAATTATTAAACTTGAAAACAATGATGAAATATTATGTGATTTAAGTAAAAAAAAATATTCATATGAAATAAATACACACATGAATTTGCATCATTTAAATATTATTAAAAGTTTTTTTAATTTTTCATTTGTGAATGAAAATATAAATTATTTTGTTATCTTTCAATTTTTGGCTAATTATAAGGATTTATCAAAATTTATATTTTATCTTCAAAAAAGGAATATTTACAATTTAATTAATAATACAAGTAATTTTGGCTTTTTATTTTATTCATCTGAAATATTTATTAAATATATAATTAAGCAAATATTTCTAGGAATATTTTGCCTTCATGAACATAATATAATACATTGTGATATAAAACCAAGTAATATTCTCATTAATAATTTTATAATGATGATAACTGATTTTTCAATCATTGTTCCTTATCAAAAAACAAAATATACTTATATTAATTTTGGTACAAAAAAATACGCTCCAATTGAAAGTTATTTTAGGGAAACTTTAACTTGTAATGTATTTAAAGTAGATTATTTTAGTATAGGATGTATCATATTTGAATTATTAACAAAAGAAGTATTAATTAATGAAAATATTGAACAACAAACAAATAATAAATATATTGCTTTTAATAAAATTATTTATAAAGGAATTAATAAACTTAAAAATTTAAATCAGATAAAAGGAAAAAAATATAGTAAAAAATTTATAAATTTTATTATTGGTTTAATTATTCCTGATCCAAGTCTAAGAATTGGTTATAAAGAGATAATTCAAAATTTGTTTATGAATAATGATAAAGATTGTAAAGTAATTAATGATATTTATAATATTAATGGATATGAGAAAGGTTTAAAATTCTTTCTTGAATTACAAAAAGATATCAAAAATTTAAATAACTTTAAAAAAAGAAGAAAATATGTTATTAATTAAAATTAAATAATGTTCTTCTTTCTTTTTTTTATTTTAAATATGTTATATTAAAGTCTAATAATCCCTTTTTTTTAAAAGTTTTCTTTTGAAAACTGAACAAAATTTAACATGAAAAATTGTAAAATTACTGCATATTTTTTGAAAAAAAGGGATTAATAAGTTTATTATAAGTCAAATATAATATAATTTAAAATTGATTTCAAAAGTAGGGACCAAAAAAAATAATAATTAAAATTATTTATATAATTTTTTTAGTTAATTTAATTATTATTTAAAATGGAAAAAGAAATAAAGTTAATATTCTTTTTTAATTTTTCAAATGAATTAAACCCATAAAACAATAATTTTTATATTTCTAAAACAATTTGAAATTAATTTTGAAGATATTATTCAAAATATTTGTTTAAATCAAATCATTCTATTTTTTAAATAATTTAAATTAAAAAAAATTATAGTTATTTTTCAATTAGTAATACTTAATTGGGGATATTTGAATTTTATGATCTAATAAAAGATTTTAATCTAATTGATAAATATAATAAAGAAAAAGCAATAAAAAATTTATAAATATATATGTTGAATAATTAAATTATTTAAGTTATTGAAATTATTTATTTTAGGAATAAATATTATTTTTATTATATATATTTATTTTATGATTAATAAGAATATAGATTTTATATTTAATATTATAAATTCAATAAATTATTTAATTTGATAATGAAAATAATTCCCATATTTTAAAAAAACAATCTTCAGAACCTGTTATAAAAAAGTTTTCATTATATTTTATTATACTTCTTATACAATTAAGATGACCTCCTTTTAAAGAATATTTTTCAATAAGATTAATTTCATTTTGTTCAGATATTGAAAATAAATTAATTAAATAAACATATTTAGAATTTATCTTTTTTGATAAAGATATTATAATTTGATGATTATTTAATTTAGTTCCAACATCAAAAAATATATTTTCATATATTAATTTAATTATTTCATGTTTAATAATATCAATAAAAATAATTCCATTTCCAATAACAATTAAAATTCGTTCATTTAACATAATCATATTTTGAGGATATGAAGAACCATTAATTTCTTTAACAAATGTTAAATTAAATAAAGGAAAAGAAATAAAAGTTAAATAATGACCCAATTGATAATAAACAATTTCATTATTTGAAATTTTTAAAATTGAATGAATAATTAATCCTCCAGAAATAATAGTTTCACATTGATATTGATTATTTATTTTTTCCCTTTTCCAAACTCTAATTTTTCCATCACTACCACATGACATTAAAATATAATCATTAAATTCAATTATCATATTAGGTGTTGAAATATGAGAAGATAAAATTTGTTCAATTGAATATTTTAAATTATTATCAAATATTTTATATAAAATTATTAATTTATCAAAAGAAGTTGATGCTAATCTATTATTTTTTAATTTTACTATAAATTTTATATATCCATTATGTTCTCTAATCTTTAATTTTGAATTATATGTTTTATTATCATAGATTATTATATTTCTATTCATATATCCACATACAATATCATTATTATCTAAAATTGTAATTGATGTAATTTCACTATTTTCTTTTTTATTAGAATAAATAAGTTCAAAATTAAAATTATACATTTTTATAAAATTTTAAATTTTAAAAAATAATAAATGATAAAAAATATTAAAAAATAAAACATTCATCTTCAAAACTATCCTCAGATTCATTTTCTTCATTATCACTTTTATCATTTTTATAAGAATCTGAACTTTCATCACTTTCATTTTCTTCTTTAAAATTATTTTCATTATCTTTCATATTTAAAATATAATCAATATCATCTAATTCATTTCTTCCAAATAATAATTTATTACCTCTATTTTTAACAACTTGGTTATTTTCTTCATAAGGAATATAAATTTCTAAAACATTTCTAATTTCTTCCCAATCTTTTAATTCATTATTTTTTGTTAAAAAATCCAAACAATTTTGACATATTATAGTACTTGTATTATCACATTCACAAATTTTTTTAATTTTAACATTTATTTCATAATCTTGTGGAACTTTTTTATTTCTTAATAAATTATCTGGATCAATCTCATTTAATTTAAATTTAATTTCAGTTTGATCACGTTCTAAAAATGCAGTATTAAAACTAATTCTTCCTAATTGTTTAGTTGATAATAAACCATTCATATATATTTTAATAGTAATATCTCCTGCCATAATATAAGAAAAATTTTCATCAGTAATAAAAGAAGAATCATTATTAACTAAAAATTTTTTTTGAATAAAATAATTAGTTTTAGAAGAATAAGATTCTTTATCAGAATTTTTTAAAAAAAAAGTAAAATAAGGTCTAATATATTTATTATCATAATTATTCCTTGAAAATTTTTTAATTTCAATTCCAGTAATACATCTAACATAAGGAAATTTATAATATCCAGTAAGCATTTGATAAAAATATCTAACATATTTTTTTTGACTTGGTTGAGTCACTCCTTCTCCTTTTCTAAATCTTTTTCTTGAATAATATAATAAAACATCTTCTGGATTTTTAAATCTTCCACTAAATAATAAATAACAACAAACTATTGTTCCTGTTCTTCCTTTTCCAGCTCTACAATTTACTACTACTACATTTTCGTCATCTTTTTCAAAAAATTTTTGAATTTTTTCACATATTATAAATAGTAATTTTAAAGGAGGAGAATGATGATCTACCCATTCAAATTCTAATACCAGTTTTAATTATATAAAAATATTTTTTTTTTTACTTTATTTTTAAATTTTGATTTGTCGTATTTTTTACCACTTAAGTTTATTACTAAGTAATTTGATCCATGACGCTCGTTTAAAAATAATGATACGTCATCTATACTGTTTCTTATTATTTTTTCTAAACCTGCTCCTGGAAATGCCATTGCTATTATTCTTGGAGTTATGTAACTTAAATCTAAGTTGTATCTTCGGTCTTTGAATCTTAATTTTTTGTCACTTACTAATGTTCTTATATAGTTCATTTTTTTTATTTATTTATTTTTAATTCAAAATATAAAGGAGTAATATGTATTTTTAAATGATGAATTAGTAAAAAGAATATTTATTCAATTATTTTTGAAGATTTTATAAATTAATATTAGTAATTCAAAAAGGAATTATTTGTAACTATTAAAATAAAAACTCCTTTATAATAAAAATTTTTGTATTGATTATTTAAAAAAAAAGAAAATAATAATGTTAAAATGTGTTTATTAAATATCTAAAATAATAAATTTTTTAATGATAATTCAAATTTAAATATTTATATTTTAAAAAAAATTATTTTTAATCATTCTACAAAATTTGAATTACTAATCTAAAATTAAAATAAGTGATAAATCATTAAATATATTATTGAAATAATTTAAAATTTTATTAATCAATCAATGTTTCTATCAATTTTAAACATTATCTTTCTTATTTATTTTACTAATTGGATTATCATCTTCATCATATTTATTTTTATTCATATTTAACTTTTTTATCATATTATATTGAAATGTATCTTCTGAATCACTGCTATTATTCAAATTATTTTTTTTTTTATTTTTTATATTAAAAATTTTATTTTCAATAATATCATCCCCTTTATTATTAAAATTATTCTCAGTTTTACTTTTATTTACATTTTTTATTTTATCACCAAATTGACTTTGTAATGATTGATCATCACCTAAATTCTTCATTTTACTCTTTTTTTTAAGAAAAATTCGATTAGTTCTATCACTATAATTATCATATTTTTCTGAATTATTTGAGTAACTTAATCCATTAGAATATATAATATCTTGAAATCTTTTTTTTATTTCGCCTATTTCCATTTCACCAACTGGATTATTTTCTAATGGATCAAATTTATACCAATTTAATAAAAATGTTACTATTATCATTATTCCTATTATTATACAATCATTAGTTATTGAAATAAAAAATATTATTCTTAAATCTCCTCTTAATTGTACTTTCATTATATTTAATGTTGCATTTATATCTTTTCCAAAAATTGTACAATTTAACCAAGAAAATACACTTACATAAGTTCCATTTTCAAGAGTTTTTACATTTACAAAATCAGCATATGCATTATAAACATCTGAAATAACGGTTTTTAAATCATCTAAAGTGTCCTTCAAATTACTTATATAGACTTCATAATTTTTTTTTAAAGAATTAGGATCTTCATTTGTTATTTTATTTTGTAATTTTTTTATTATACCCTTATTACCAGAAGCAGTAGCACCAACAGGTGTCCCATCATTACCTATAAATTGAATAAAACAAGTTTTGAAATTTGATGCTGCCTGCTGTAAATTAGTATAAGGAGGAACACTTGGTGAAAATGTACAAGAAGAAGAATATGTTTCAATATTTGGTATTATTTTACAAACATTAGTTCCATCTGAAGGACATTTAGATTGAGTACTAACATAATAATCATTTGTTGAACATGTTTTTAAATAAATTCCATTACTTGCTGTATATTTATTTAATTCAGTAATCTGTTTAGAAATATCAAGATTACCATGAACTTTAGAACTAGTTGCTAAAGTAAAATCATCTATCACTTTTTGATAATATTCTTCTAAAGTTGTTATACTTTCTATTGTATTTAAATTATTTGAAGTATCTGAATTTACTAAATCATAAGTATGCATTATAGGATAATACATATTAAATAAAATATCAATTGCAGTTGTAAATTCTTTAGTAGATGAATCTAATAATACTGAAAGTAAATCTCCATCACCTCTTAAACAAGTATTAATATTTCCTAAATTACTACCTCCTATTATTCTTGGACTATCAGATGATATATTTTCATTTGAAAATAAAAAATCAACAATATCACCCATATCACTAATTAAAGTTGCTATTATTCCAAATATAGCAGTAAATACAGTTAATACTATTAATAAAAATCCTATAAATGCCCAAACACATATTAAATTCATTCTTAATAAATTATAATTTCTAT
>JAEEGK010010281.1_pt1 | contig 21614 bp, 17 predicted proteins | sample 8958771 | NCBI WGS metagenome assembly JAEEGK01 (sample SAMN16246547, study PRJNA631951) | gut metagenome | biome: gut microbiome; feature: rumen; material: SC-attached | host: Bos | place: Iran: Karaj | collected 2018-10 | reverse complement strand
ACAAGTGTCAGTATCTTATTGAGTTTCAATAAATGGGCAATGGCAAAAGCAACAATCATCTGATAGCCCCAAATTGGAATGATGCCCATAAAAATGCCCAGCATTATGGCTGCCGTCAGCCGTGCGTTTGAGTCGGGCGAGTGGGTTATGTTGTTGTCGATGAAGCGTTTGATGTTCTCGCGCGTGAATTTTCGGCAGAAGTTGCGCGGATAAATCCACAGCAAGGCAATCAGCACCAGAATGGTGTTCAATATGCTGATGCGTGTGAAGTCGCGGCCAGGGCGGAAGTGCGAAACGCGCTCACCTTCAGGCGGATAATAGACGTGCACGGGAATATTCCTGACTGCAATGCCGCCCCACGACGCAAAAACCAGCGCTTCCAACTCAAACTCGTATTTGGCTGTGTAGTAGCGTTTTTCAACATTCATCAGTTGAATCGGGTAGAGCCTGTAGCCCGATTGCGTGTCGGGCAAGTTGACGCCCGTTTCCAAACGGAACCAGAAATTCGAGAATTTGTTGGCGAAGGTGTTTTTGCCAGGCATATTGTCGGCCTGAATGTTACGCGAGCCAACAAGCAGATTGTCAGGCGTCTGCTCAATCTCGTTGACAAATGTCGGGATGTCCGACGCAAAGTGCTGCCCGTCGCTGTCGATGGTGATGGCATAGCGGAACCCCGCCGCTTTGGCACGGCACAGGCCGTTTTTCAAGGCCGTTCCCTTGCCGCTGTTGCGTTCGTGAGTCAGAATCTCAATGCTATCTATCTTGCTTAAAATCTGCGCAGTGTCATCAGTCGAGCCATCGTTGACAACAATAATGTGGTTGGCGTATTGTTTCACATCGGCCACAACCTGCCCAATGGTCTTGCAGTTATTGTAAGTTGGGATGACAACCACAATTCCGAGCCTGTCGAGCGCCGCGCGCCAGTCGATATTGTTTTCACTCTGATTCATTGCGGGCAAAGGTAATTATTTTTGGGTGTTAGGAATTGGGGATAATATTTACATTTGTGATGCGTCAGTTGTTTGCCGTGCGAAAGCATTATGGCTGTCAACTCGCTTGAAAAACAAATAGATAATGATTGTAAAAGATTCTAAAATTCAGTTTAAAACGCCTGCCGAAATCAAGGCTTTTCAGGAAGCACGGCTCGCCGAAGCGTTAGCCTACTTGCAGGCGCACTCGAAATTCTACCAACGGATGTTCGCCGATAACCATATCGACATCAGCAAGATACGCACCATTGAAGACTTGCGGCAGATTCCCGTAACCACCAAAACCGACCTTCAACTGCACAACGATGAGTTCCTGTGCGTTGACAAGGCCGATGTCATCGACTATGTAACCACTTCAGGCACAATGGGTAACCCCGTAACTTTCGCCTTGACAAATAACGACCTCGACCGTCTGGCTTACAACGAGTATCTGTCGTTCACTACGGCTGGGCTCACCCGCAACGACATTATGCAGGAAATGGTCACCATCGACCGCCGTTTTATGGCTGGCCTGGCTTACTTCCTTGGCTGCCGTGAAGTTGGAATGGGCGTTTCGCGCGTTGGCAACGGAATTCCCGAACTGCAGTGGGACACCATCAACCGCATTCACCCGACGTGCTGTATGTGCGTGCCTTCGTTCCTGGTAAAACTGGCCGATTTTGCCGAGAAAAACGGCATCGACCATCATAAATCGAGCCTGAAAAAGTGCATTTGCATTGGCGAAGCGCTATACAAACCCGATGGAACCTACACCACACTCGGCCAGCGCATCAACGAGAAGTGGCCCGAACTGAAACTGCACACCACGTACGCATCAACCGAGATGCAGTCGTCGTTCACCGACTGCGACCAGTACAATGGCGGACACGTGCAGCCCGAACTCATCATTGTTGAGTTCCTCGATGAGAACAACCAACCAGTGGCCGACGACGAGCCAGGTGAGGTCACCATCACATCGCTTGGCGTTGAAGGTATGCCGCTGTTGCGATTCAAGACGGGCGATGTTTGCTACCACTACAACGAGCCGTGCAAATGCGGCCGCAACACAATGCGCCTGAGTTCGGTAATTGGGCGCAAGGGACAGATGATAAAATACAAAGGCACAACACTTTATCCGCCCGCATTGTTCGACATCTTGGACGGTATTCACGATGTGAAGAACTACGTGGTTGAAGTGTTCACCAACGAACTTGGCACCGATGACATCAAGGTGCGCATTGGCTCAACGCGTTCCGACGACGCTTACGCGAAGGAAATCAAGGATATTTTCCGCTCGAAGGTGCGTGTGGCGCCGTCCATCAGTTTCGAGTCGCCAGAGTACATCAACAAACTGCTCTACCCCGAAATGAGCCGCAAACCCGTGAAGTTCTATGATTTACGGTGAGTTTTAAGTTATAAGTTTTTGAAGTTTTAAGTTTTAGGAGTTTTAAGTTATAAGTTTTTAGGCATAAGTGGGGACGTCACATTGTGGCGTCCGCAAACGTAGGGACACACTGTGTGTGTCCGAAACAATGTAGGGACGTGGCGCGCCGCGTCCGAATAAAAAATTCGTTTAATCTGTTTAATTTGGTGATATGAAAAAGATTCTGTTCTCGTTAGCATTGGCAGCCATTTGTTTTTCGGCTGCAGCACAAAAGAAATCAAGTCCGCTGGCTGGTTTGGGCAGCATGACTTTCTATGGCATTGATTTCTCGCGGGGCCGTGTTTATGGTGCGGCTGATGAGCCCGAAAAGTTGCGCAAAGCGTTCGGCGACATCAATATGCTGTTCATTATGGAGCCAGAGAAATACGATGTGGCCAAGTTTGTTGGCAAGCCGATGAACGACATTCGCATCGACGCTGTCACCAATATGAACGACACCATCCCGTTGGATTCCATCAAGACGGTGGTGAAAGGGCACACAATTGGCGATTCGGCTATTGTGCAGACTGTTAAGGATTTGTGCATTGTGAGTTACAACCACGGAATGGGTCTGGTGATGATTATGGAAACTCTCGACAAGCCTGCCGAACTGGGCACTTTTGTGTTTGTTTTGTTCGATATCGACACCCGTAACGTAATAAGTCACTGGAAGTTAAGCGGCGAGCCTGGCGGTTTCGGGCTGCGCAACTATTGGGCTCACTCGGTTTACGAGGCGCTTGAAAAGGTGAAGACTTACAAGGAGTAGGATGCAGTATACGTGTGGCTTTATGCAAAATGAAAAGGAGCAAACTTATTACACTAATCGTATTATTGATTATTTCAACAACGGGGTTTTCGATAGAAAACAGTCCGATTAATGATACATTGTTATATTTTGAATTTGATATTCGAAGTAATACCAACAACCCTATAGTTGTTAGTGGGTTAAGCAAAAATTTTGATTACTCTAAACTTTCAAAAGCGAGTTTAGATGGTTTTATTGCAAGTTTTTATAAACAAGGTCATTTCGTGCCGAGTTTTCTTGTTTATGATGAAGTAATTAATGAATGTGCCAAAATAACTGGTGACAGTACCTTGATAAGGTATGTTGGGCAAGGTCAAAAGTTAATGAATTTGATTGCGGGAAACGGACAAGAAATAGAGATTGTTTTAGAAACAGGAGAAACTGTTTTTGTAAAAATCACTGAAATATCTGGCACTTTTTTACATTTTAGTAAAGGCAATATTAAATTTCCTTCTCTGTCAAATGAGCCTTCTTTAGATGGGATTGAAGAAATTCTAAACATTTATGTACCAGTCGAGATAACATCTTATAAAAAACTATCGCGTAAATGTGTTAAAGAAATGTTTATGTCTGAATAATTCGGTTTACGAACCGCTTGAAAACGTGAAGACTTACAAGGAGTAAAAAATCGCTACACTTCTAGCGCGGCTTCTATTTCCCTTATTAATCCGGGAATAGTTGTATGGTCCATTATAAAATCGAATTCCAACTTCCCAGTAAACATTGGGTTAATCAATTTTGAATGGACTTTTATTTGCCCATCCCCTTGTAAATCGATTTGCATAATGAAGCGTTCCTCTAATGGATTGAAAGCGACAAAAGATTTCCATTCTTTGTTGTATATCTTTTGAAGGCATTTTTTCATATTCAAAAAATCAAACTCTTCAGCATCCAAAGAGGTTTGAGCTTTGAAAAATTCAAAATCAATATACAAGTCAAAAACAACTCTTTTTAAATCATCATCAAACATCAATTTGATATTATCGAACTTAATAATATCAGTGCCTTGATTGTTTTTAAATGATATTTTCTTTGGCATTATCGTTTGATTTATAGAATATTAACTATTGTTGCCAATTTTAGTGAGTATTTTGCGAGTCGCAAAAATGTAACAAAACAGAGTCTCAATGTCTTTTGCTCTGTATATTAATATTTTAACTCGCTAAAACTTATAAGTAAACGCAACACCGAACAACTGTCCGTTGTTGGCCAGGAAGTTGAATTTGTCAGAGGTGCGCTTGTCGGATTCGATTTTTGTCCACAAGTAGTTGACGCTCAGTACATCGGAGAAAACATCAAGGTCCCAGCGGTCGTTGATTTCGTAGGTGACTAACGGCAGCAGTTGCAGGTTGATGGTGTGCTCATCGTCGGCAAAACCGAACAACGACGAGGCCTCGAGCCCGAAATAGAACTTACCGACATTGGCAAAGGTGTAGTTGGCATACGGCCCCACAGCCCAAACCGACTCTTTTTCAGTGCGCTCTTCGCCCACTGACTGGGTGGTTTTGCTGTGCGAATACTCGAACATGGCGCCAAACTCCCAGTCGCCAAACACGTAGCCCACCGACGGGCAAACCTCGAAACCAGCAGTCTTCCACAGGTCGTCGCCGTCAATCTTCTCGGTGGATGATGACAAACTGAGGCTTCCGCTAACCACAAACTGAGCGTTGGCCTGCATGGTCAGCACCATAATGGCTGCGGCAAAAATTGTTGATGCAAAAAACAGGTTCTTCATTTGTTCAATTTTTTATTGCTAACCGATTCTATCAGATTAAAACCGAAAAAAATATCTGTTAAAATCGGGTTGAATCGGTTAGAGCGAATTTCCTAACTCTTAACTTCTGCCCCTTTCTTCGGGAAAAGTAGCGAGAGCACAATGCTCAGCGTGATGATTCCCAGAATGACGTAGAGCGAGTGCACCGAACTGAAGCCAATCTCGTCGAGCCAGTGGTGCAGCAGCAGTTTGGCGCCCACAAAGAGCAGCAGCACAGCAACGCCCTGCTTCAGGTAGCAGAACTTGTCCACTGCGCCCGCAAGCATAAAGAACATCGACCGCAGTCCGATGATGGCGAAAATGTTCGAGAAGAACACCACATAAGGATCGCAAGTAACTGAGAATATGGCAGGTATGCTGTCGAAAGCAAAAATCAGGTCGGTGAACTCAATGGTTATCACCACAATGAGCAGCGGTGTGATGTAGAGTTTGTGCTTGCGGTCGCGGATGAAGAAACGGCCGTTGACATAGCGCGGATAGACGCTGAAATGCTTCGACAGGAACTTCACCAACTTATGGTCGCGCGGGTCGGCGTTGGTATTGTCCTCTTCTTTCTTGAAGAACATTTTCACGCCCATGTAAGCCAGATAGACGCCGAAAACAAGCAGAATCCAGTTGAACTTCTGAATGAGCGTTGAGCCCAGGAAGATGAATGTGAACCGCAGGACGATGGCGCCCATAATTCCCCAGAAAAGCACAGATTTGTAATCTTTCTTGCGCACTCCGAAGCCCGTGAGCAGCATCAGCATCACAAAAAGGTTGTCGATGGAGAGCGTCTCCTCAATCAGGTATCCCGAAAGGAAATCGATTGACATGCTGTGCTGATACTGACTGATGGCCGACTCGATGGTGAGTCCGTTGGCCATAGCCTGCTCGAGCGGCAACCCGTCGTACTTGAAACTCAGGCCGTATTTCTGCGTCACGTGCAGCAGTTCGTCGAACGAGTCGATGCCGTGGACCAGATGGCCGTCGAACCTGAGAAACAGGAAGAATCCGAGCGCCAGCGTCACCCACACCACCGTCCACACCGAAGCCTCTTTGATGCTTACCACGTGGTGTCCGCGCCCTACGCACAGAAGGTCGAACATCAGCACACCCATTATAAAGGCTATGAATATCAGCAGAAAAATGTTGTCCATAATTTGAAATTGTGTTTTTAAAAGTGCCGCAAGTTTAAGAAAAATTTAGCGAATCGGCTAATGAAAGAATCTATACACACATATCTTCCATTTATTTAATTTGTTAAATCAGTGATAAGTAAAAAACTAGTTGTACAAGGAAATTTTCTTTCTTTGTAAAGAAAATCTATTCTGATGAGAACAATAACGATTGCTATCCTTTTACTCTATTTTTTAATATCTCTATAGGCAAAATAAGACTTAGCCAAAATCCACTGATCCAGTTAATATCTCAATAGGCAAAATAAAACGGCAACTATGAAAAAATATAGATTCATTCTCATACCTATTCTGTTCATACCTATCTTTTTTTTATGGGATTATGCATTAACTCACCATTGTTTTAATGTATATTACTATATAAATCAGAATCTTATAAGGACTGATGAAAAGATCGTGGAGAAACTAAGTTCAATCAGTGATTATAAATTACTTTATAAAAGTCATAACGATTGGTCAAGTTATAAAGTTGAATTGAGCCAAAATCAAAAGGCGAATTTTTTAACAGAATATGATTCTACAGAAAATGCCACTATAATAGTTTTCGGCGGATATTCTCTATCGAAAAACGAAGAAATTCACGTATATGATTGTTATATATGGAATTTTTGGAAAACTTATGAGCGGCAGTATCTTTTTGAGAAGAACATTCTTGATAAAATAGGGTTGGAATACAAAAAGGATTTGAGCAATACGATAGATTATTGGGGGCAGTTTATATTCAATAGTCAATGGTTTATTTATCTAATAATCATATTCTTCCCGTCAATATCAAAATTGTTTGGTAAAATCAAGCAAATGGTTTCTCAAAAAAAGCAATGACAGACACAACTATTACACCAACGGAATGAAGAAACTTGCTTTGTCATATTTGGTTTTTCTGATTGTAATTAGTTTCTCATACGACGCCAACGGCAACCAAACCTCAGCGCCCAACGGCCTCACCATCACCTACAACTCTATAAACCAGCCGCAGCAAGTGAAGAGCGGCAGCACCGTTAAGCACAAGTTCGCCTATCTTGTCGATGGTCGCAAATTGCACTTTATAAGCGACCCGGCCAACGACGGTGGACTTGCCTACATTGGTTCCTCGGTATTCAAAATATACCGCGGCAAATACGACGGTTTTGAAAGCACCAGTTTCAGCGCGGGGCGCATTGTGCGCAGTGGCAGCAGTTACGCTGTTCAGTACCACATCACCGACCACCTCGGCTCAGTGCGCGTGGTACTCAACCAAAGTATGACTGTTATTGAGCAGAATGATTACTACCCATTCGGTATGCGGCGTTCTATTTCTTCTTCTACCACTAATCGTTATCATTATAATGGCAAAGAGGATATTTCTGCCACAGCCACATCTGACTACGGCGCACGCCAGTACTCGGCTGAGTTCTGCCAGTGGATGCAGGAGGACCCGCTGGCAGAGAAGTATTACTATTGGTCGCCTTATAACTTCTGTTTGGGGAATCCCCTGAAGTTTGTTGACCCTGATGGGAGAAAGGTAAGATTTGCTAATGGTTCTACAGAAGAGTTTAAAAATGCCTTTGCACAAGCTGTTCAACACTTAAACAACCACGGAGCAGGTGGAATGTTGGCTGAATTGGAGAAATCCGATAAAGTGTATTATTTATCTAATATTGGTTCCGATGACACAAAGGGAAGCTGTTTTAATTTCAGAGAAGGAACTATTTACTGGAATCCGAATGGTGGTATACTAACAACCAACTTTGTAGAACTTTCACCAACATCAGTTTTGAATCACGAAATAGACCACGCATTGCAGTTTGACAAAAATCCTCAACAATTCCATAAAGATCGCAAAACTGAAGTTCGTCAATATACGAATAAAGAAGAACAACGAGTAATAACTGGTTCAGAACAAGAAACGGCCAAAAAACTAGGAGAAATCAACGAAGGAGAAGTTACTCGTGAAGATCATAGGGGGCAACCTTATGAAACAACTGGTCCGACATCAACTCAAAATGTATTAGAAGTAATAGCAAAACCTTAGAAATAAATGTTATGAAAAGAATTAATGGTCTGCTTATAGCCATAACTTTTTTGATGGCCACTTCTTGTCAATTCACTAAAAATGGCAAAGAAACTGTAACTGAGAACAAAATTGAAAAAATACAGATTGAGGCAATGGATATGGAAATACTTACTATGATAAGTATTGATTGTGACAAATACATAGGAGATATTGATTATTCTATTACTGATACAGCAGAAATTAATGTGATTTTGAGTAATTTGAAAGAATTAATTCCATTAGATTCCGGCAATTGGTGCGTTGATACTCGTGCTAAAATCCTTTTGTATTCACAAAATGGCACTAATACCATTTGTGTTGGTTTTAATTTTTTGAACTATAATGACAAATTTTACCATACACCTGAATGGCTGATTGAGTACATAAATAATCTAGTAAACAAGCATTATTGCACCAATAAACAAGTTGATGAATGAATAAATTCGTTATATTATATTTAACTTTAATATTGTTGTACGTGTGTGCATTCTCATACGACGCCAACGGCAACCAAACTCTCTCGCCCAACAACCTAACTATAACCTACAACTCTATAAACCAGCCGCAGCAAGTGAAAAGCGGCAGCACCGTTAAGCACAAGTTCGCCTATCTTGTCGATGGTCGCAAATTGCACTCTATAAGCGACCCGGCCAACGACGGTGGACTTGCCTACATTGGTTCTTCTGTGTTTAAAATTAATAAAGGCAAATACGATGGTCTTGAAAGCACCAGTTTCTCTGCCGGGCGCATTGTGTGCAACAACGGCACTTACTCCGTGCAGTATCACATAACCGACCACCTCGGCTCTGTGCGCGTGGTGCTTAACCAAAGTATGACTGTTATTGAGCAGAACGATTATTACCCCTTTGGCCTGCGCCACCCCAACACCTCGCTTAAAACCACCGCCAACCGCTACCGCTACAATGGCAAAGAGGAGATTGCCGCCGATGCCACATCAGATTGTTTTTTTATATGCTATTAACTTTTAAATCACATCTCATTCAGCCGCCAAATTCAGCCAATCATCGATAAACTGAATAATAACAGCAGAAAAGCCGTACCTTAGTGCAAAATTTTTGAATATGAAAAAGTTAATTGTCGCATTAGCAATGCTGCCGCTTGCCGCGATGTCGCAAAACGGTGGACAGGGTGTGCCGTTCAACGGCGTGATTGTGGATATAAATGGTGACCCGGTGAAGCGAGCACGAGTCTATGTTACTGATGAGAACCGCTATGCCGTTTCCGACAAGAAGGGGCGCTTCGGCCTCACCAATGTGCAACCAACCGACACGCTGCACGTGAAGTTCGGCGGCGAGTTGTATGACATTCCGGTTGACGGCCTCAAGAGCATCCGCATCCGCTTGGCCGACCAAAAGCAGTACACGGCTGTAGGCGACGAGAGTTTGGTGAGCATCGGCTACGACTATGTGAAGACGCGCGAACAATTCAATGCCGGCTCATACATCACGGGCGACGACCTAATAAAAACCGGCCGCCACGACCTTGTGGAGGCTCTGCAGGGGCTGGTTCCCGGTCTGCGAATCACGCGCGGCGAATTTGGTGAGGGCGCGCAGGCCAACATCCGCAATTCGGCTTCAATCAGCGGCAATACCAACGCCTTGTATATTGTTGACGGTGTGATTGTTGAATCGCTGTTTGGATTCAATGTTTATGCTGTTGACCATGTTGAGATTCTGAAAGACGCTAACATCTACGGCGCCCAAGGCGGCAACGGCGCCATTGTGGTCTATACCAAGCGCGGAACCGACATCAAAAACAAATAACGGAGCAGACGGTTCGGAGTTGGCCGTTTCGGCAAACCGCCTAAATTTGCGTCATGCAAACTAACAACAAATCGGAAGGCGGAATTCTGTCAAAAGTGTTTGGCCGGAGTGAAAGCACTACGGTGCAGATTGTCCGGAACGCCTGTGTTGAGGGCGTCCGTTACCTTACAAACATTGCCATTCTGTGGTACTTAAACGAGAGACTTTTCGGGCCGGATTGGCTTGCCTTGTCAACGTTTCTGGCCTCGCTGCTTTCGGGGCTGCTCAACTACGCGCTGTGCACCATTTGGGTTTTTCACAAGCGCGAGCGCGGGGCGGGGCGGAATCTTGTGCAGTTTGCGGTTTTCACACTCATCGGCGCCGCCGGCTTGGGCATCAACATCGGCATAACAACTGTGCTCACCAACCATTGCGGCGTCTATTTCCTTGTGAGCAACACTGTGGCGCAAGTGACGGTGTTCTTCTTCAACTTCTTTATGCGAAAGAAGATTGTTTTTGAGAGAAAGACGGAAACTGAAGGATTGAAGGATTGAAGGATTGAAGGATTGAATGCGTGAATGTCCGCTCAAATCCTATTCCCGAAATTCAGTGTCCGACAAACATTTACTTCATCAGTGCCAGAAGTTCGTCCTTTTTGCGGCGCGATACTTCAACCGTGGAACCATCGCTCATAACAACGCTGCCACCATCACCGCCGCTATTGACATACTTATCGACGTGACTAATGTTTATCAGGTGCGACTTGTGAACGCGCAGGAATTTGTTGTCGACAAACAACTCCTCGTAGGTTTTGAGATTCTTCGAGATTAAAATCTTATCACCATCGTTCATGAAGACCGTTGTGTAGGAACCATCGGCTTCGCAACGCACAATATCATCGACCTTGACAAACTTAACGCCATCAGCGGTGGGCAATCCAACTTTTGAAAAGTTGCTCATGTTGGTTAGCATCTCGTCGATGCGGTTGTCGGCCAGATTCTGCTTCTCCAAATCGGCCTGAACCCGCTCTACAGCCTCAACAAACTCGTCGGGGTCGACAGGTTTGAGAATATAGTCGGCAGCGCAGAATTTGATGGCTTTGAGCGCAAACTGATCAAACGAAGTGACAAAAATGACCTTGAAATTGCGTTCGGGCAACGCCTCAAGAATATTGAAGCCTGTGCCATCCTGCATCTGAATGTCGAGAAAAACAATGTCGGGCGACTCATTGGTGAGCAGTTCAGTGCCGCTTTTCACCGAATCGGCCTCGCCAATAATCTCAACATTCTCACAGTAGAGCGACAAGTATTGCCGAATGACATTGCGCCCACTGATTTCATCGTCAATAATCACAACTTTTATCATAGCCCAAAAAGTTTTTTATGTTTTTCAAAAGTAAAAAAAAGATTGCAAGTTGCAAGTGTTACTTATAATTCGCTCAAAAACACACATTTTGCGCGCCTCGATTCAATAACAGTAACACTCGAACCATCAGAAAAGAAAATGCCCGGCACTCAACTGAGTACCAGGCATTTCCGGTCATAATAGGGCTTATTTTAATAGAGCACTACTCGTTGTGTCTTATTGCCAATGCGGACAATGTAGATACCTTGCTGCATTGTCAGTTCGGTGCGGGTGCTAGTTGCCAACTCCTTGGCCACCATGCGGCCCATGGCGTCGAAGACGAAGATATTGTCAGTTAATGCCTCGTCTGCCTCAACCACGATGGTGTTGCCGTAGGCGAAGATGTTGACGGCTGCAACGGCCTCATCTTCAACTGATGTAGCAGGTTCGGTATTTTCATTGCCTTGGTTTTCTTCACCTTGGCTCTCGTTACCACCTTGGTTCTCTTCGCCTTGGTTCTCCTCGCCCTGGTTTTCTTCGCCTTGGTTCTCCTCACCTTGGTTTTCTTCACCTTGGTTCTCCTCTCCTTGGTTCTCTTCACCTTGGTTCTCTTCACCTTGGTTTTCGTTACCTTGGTTTTCGTTACCTTGGTTCTCTTCGCCTTGGTTCTCCTCACCATTCAGATTTTCTTCACCTTGGTTTTCGTTACCTTGGTTCTCGTTACCTTGGTTCTCGTTACCTTGGTTTTCTTCACCTTGGTTTTCGTTGCCTTGGTTCTCTTCGCCTTGGTTCTCTTCACCTTGGTTGTCCTCACCCTGGTTTTCTTCGCCTTGGTTGTCCTCACCCTGGTTTTCTTCGCCTTGGTTCTCCTCACCTTGGTTTTCTTCGCCTTGGTTCTCCTCACCTTGGTTTTCTTCGCCTTGGTTCTCTTCACCTTGGTTTTCTTCGCCTTGGTTCTCTTCACCTTGGTTCTCGTTTCCTTGGTTTTCCTCGCCTTGGTTCTCTTCACCTTGGTTCTCCTCACCATTCAGATTTTCTTCACCTTGGTTTTCGTTACCTTGGTTCTCCTCACCTTGGTTTACGTTGCCGCCTTGGCTTTCAATTACCGGAATAACCTGCTGAGCAACAAGTACTTGGTGGCAAACCGAGCAGTGTGAGCCTTCGGTCAGACCAGTTTCTGTTGTTGTGGCGGCAACGGCTTCGTCAACAACAACAGTGTGAGCAATTACAGGTATCTCAACTGTCTTGCGGCTGATTTCAGCATTGCAAACGGTGCAGTAGACAACTGAGTCAACCGAACCAGCGGCGGTGCAAGTTGCAGCCTTCGGGTTCTCGGCAACGGCTGCGCCTGCAGTGTGACCAGGGGCAGTAACAGTAACTGTTTCACGGCTCAACTCTGCATGGCAAACCGAGCAGTAAACCACTGTATTGTAAGAGCCATTCTCGGTGCATGTTGCAGCAACCTCGTTTTCTTTGACAGCCTCAGACTCCGTGTGCTCAGCCATCGGTACAACTTCTTGAGCCACAATAACATGATCACAAACTGAGCAGTGTGAGCCTTCGGTCAAACCAGTGGCAGTGCAAGTTGCAGGAACGGCCGCATCGGTAACTGCGGTGTGCTTAATCATCGGCACAACCTCTTGAGCCACAAGTTCTTGCTCACAAACCGAGCAGTGCGAGCCTTCAGTCAAGCCTGTTGCGGTGCAAGTTGCAGGAACGGCAGGATCGGTAACTTCGCTGTGGTTTACGGTCACCGTAATTTCAATATCATCAACAACCTTGTAATTCTCTGCATCTTCGGGTGTGAAGATGATGCCGACAGTGTTCTCGCCAATAGCCAGAATGGTGTTCACATCTGCAAAAGCGAAACCTGCTGGCAATGTTATATCGGTCAATGTCTGATTGCAGAGAATTTCCTGATTGTCAGGCATGGTGTAGCCTGGGGTTGCCTGGCCAATGCTGAATGTGGTTGTGACAGCAGTAGGCAACTTGTAGTTCGCGTTGCTCAATCCCGTTGCAGTAGCAGTATAGTTGTTTCCGTGGTTGATTTGTGCACCCTCAACAGTTACGTTGCACTCATCGCCCTCCTCCAAACCTGTAGCAGTGGCTGTCGGTGCCTGGGCTGAGCCATTGTAGGTGAACGATGTTTCGCCCCATACAAGCGACACTTCTTTCGGATCGATAGTGAACGATGTTGTCTTGGCTTCTGGCAGTTTGTAGTTGCCGTTGCTCAATCTTTCTGCAGTGGCTGTATAAGTGTCAGCATTGATTTTTGCGCCGCTAACGGTCACATTGCAAACATCGCCCTCTTCCAAACCTGCGGCAGTGGCTGTCGGCACTTGTGCCAATCCGTTGTAGGTGAACGTTGTGTTGCTCCATACAAGCGATACTTCTTTCGGATTGATAGTGAACGCTTTGGTTTTGTTCTCTGGCAGTTTGTAGTTGTTGTTGCTCAATGTCGATGCAGTGGCTGTATAAGTGTCTGCATCGATTTGTGCACCACTGACGGTTACGTTGCAAACATCGCCATCAACCAAACCTGTAGCAGTTGCAGTTGGCACTTGTTCTGAGCCGTTGTAGGTGAACGATGCTGTTCCCCATTCAAGTGTCACTACTTTCTGATCGATAGTGAACGCTTTGGTTTTGTTATTTGGCAGTTTGTAGTTGACGTTGCTCAATCTTTCTGCTGTGGCAGTGTATGAACCAAAGTTGGTTTGTGCGCCGCTGACAATTACGTTGCACTCATCGTTTCCAACCAGTCCTGTAGCGGTGGCTGTTGGAGCCTGTGCCGAGCCGTTGTAGGTGAACGCGGTGTTGCTCCACTCAAGGCCAACCTCTTTGGCTGCAATGCTGAACGCTGTGGTTGCGGTAGCAGGCAGCGTGTAATTGGCGTTGCTCAATGCCGATGCAGTGGCAGTGTAGTTGCTGCCAGCGTTGGTTTGAGCACCGCTGACGGTTACCGAGCACTCATCGCCTTCAATCAATCCTGTAGCGGTGGCTGACGGAGCCTGTGCCGAGCCATTGTAGGTGAGCGATGTGTTGCTCCACTCAAGTGTTACCTCTTTCGGAGTGATGGTGAATTGTTTGCTGATGGTTCCGTTCCACGTTGCAGTTGCCGCATTTGCCTCACCTGCATTGGTGTTATTACTATATGTCACTGTGGTAGAACCGTCATAGGTGAATGTTTTTCCGCACATTGTTCGACCAACAGTAACATCAAGCCCGCTTTCGAGTGTATAGGCAGAACCTTTGTAGGTGTAGCTTGTGGTGTTGAATGTTATGTCGGACTCCGTAAGGTTTTCGAAAACGAAACTGCCGCTGCCGCTAAAGTTGAATCCCGAAATATTTCCGTTGCAAACTATTCTGCCATTGTTTATGAGAGCACGTGTGGTAAGTGCAGAAACTGATGCGTTGGCGGGAATTACCAGTGTTTTGCCTGCCTCAACGGTATAGTCTTCCAACAATACCACATCGCCTGAAGCGGTAGTTGTGTTTCCTTCGGTAGCAAGCATTCCCACGCGGCCGTGTGATTCATCAAGCACCGGACTTGCGTCAACACCAACAGTCTGGAACCACGGACCTTCGTTAGTACCGCCGTTCAATAGCAAGGCAACGGCACCGCTGGCAAACTCATCGGCAGTTCTTGCCGAACCATTAGATGTGTTTGACAAATAGTAGTGGCCTGATGATGTTGCAGAACTATTTTTATACCCATAGATGCTTCCTGCACCACTGCTTGCAGTAACACTACCTGTATTGTAGCAGTTGGTTACTGAGTTAGTAGAACTATTTATATAACCAATTATTCCGCCAGCATTTTTCCCATAAGTTTCAATATTGCCAGTGTTGTAACAGTTGTTAATTGAAGCGTTATTTTTCATAAATCCTACAATGCCGCCTGTATTTGCGTCACTGCTGGTATCATTGTCCCCTTTTGAATAAACTTTTCCGGTGTTATAGCACTTGGTTATTATTCCATTTGAATGAATACCACAAATACCTCCAATATATCTCATATTTCCAGAAACATATCCTGCATTATGGCAGTTCTCTATTTTTGATGATGTTGACAAATAATCCATAGCGCCGCAAATTCCACCAGCACCACTGTTAGCATTTAAATCAGCGTAAATGGTAGCAGCGTTGTAGCATCCGACAATTTGGGAATTACTACCCGTTACATAACCACAAATACCACCAACATATTGATGACCACTAAAATAAGAATCAATTACACTGATGTTTTTGAAGGTTGCATTTTTAGCATTGCCGAACAGACCAACCCTATTACCTCCATTAGGATAATAACCATTTCTCTCATCTTTAAAATACAATCCGCTAATATAGTGTCCGTTACCATCGAATGTTCCTGAATAGAAATAAGTTGTTGTGCCTATCGGATCCCAAGATGTAAATGTTCCGCTGTTAAGCGAGCCATCGGCTTTTAGCACATTCTGGTTCACCACAATGTCGGCTGTCAACACGGCATTGGCATCTGTGGTGCCACCATTCACCAACTCGGCAAAACCTTTTAACTGATTGACGTTTGATATTATATAATATCCTATGTGATCAGAAGTCAGGCCTAGCATTTGATAATTGTTTTGCGTTACAACCGATATTTCGGGCATGAAAATGGCCGTATAAGTTTTTGTCTCGGTAGCATATATGGTGCGTGTTGCAGATTTGTTGTTCTCGCCATCATCGTCCCAACGAACAAACATATAACCGGTTTTTGGCGTAGCTGTTAGGCGGACACTACTTCCATAACTATATGTTCCGCCTCCTGTAACCGAGCCGTAGTTTGTATTGTTGGGAACGACTGTTACAACCTGATTCCAATAAACAGTTCCCCAATACCAAGAGCTATTCCAGCCTGAAGGTTGCATATCAGACGTCATGTTACAATAGATTTCACCTACATGAACAGCATTATATCCCATTTTTGTAACAGTGGTAGGAATGGTGATTGAAGTGATGCCAGACCCGCTGATTCCATAAGTTTCAATGGTTTTAACATTGCTCGGAATAGTAAGGGAAGTCAGATTTGTGCAATTGCCAAACGCATCCTGTCCAATGGTTTGTACCGTGTTCGGGATAGTATATGATGATTTTGCAGGAGGGATTCGGACAAGTTTTGTTTTGTTCTTATTATACAATACTCCGTTATTATCCACAGAATAGTTGACTGAGCTGGATGATACAATGAATTTTGTCAGACTGGTGCAGCCATCAACTGCGGAAGCATACATTGTGGCGTTATCTCCTATGGTTAGTTGTGTAAGGCTGGTACAGTTGCAAAACGCACCATCATCTATTAGTGTTATACTGGGATTGTTTCCAAATGAAACACTACTTAAGGCACTACATTCAAAGAAAGCGCCTCCCCCGATAGTAGTAACACTTGTAGGAATTGATATTGATGTCAACGCTGAACATTCCAAGAATGCATATACAGGAATGCTTGTGGTTTTTCCGCTTAATGTTACGCTTTTAAGTTTTGTGCATCCATAAAAAACGCCTTCGCCAAATGTTGGTACAGTTCCATAGTTCGAAGTCGGCAGATAGAATGTTTGTAAATTGGTACAACCTTTGAAAGCGTAATTTCCAATATTTTCAACCTTGTTACTTATAGGAAACTCCATGACTCCCAAACTTGTACAATTCTCAAACGCATGTTCACCAATGTTTGCAAAAGTGTTGTTGAATTTATCATCAAAATAGAGATTTTTGCAACCACAAAAAGCATAATTACCAATGTTACGGACCATGGTTGTAGATCCGTTGCCGTAAAACAATCCAAGATTGGTGCACCCGTAAAATGCATAATCACCAATGGTTGTAAGATTTCCATTAGCAATAAAACTATTATTATTGGTACCAAGACTGGTACACATATAAAACGCATAATTACCAATGGTTGTAACTCCATCTGCTAATAAGACTTTTTGCAAACTTGTACATCCACGAAAAGCACCTTCTCCAATAGTTTTTAGTTTTCCAGTATGTCTATAATAACTTACTTCAGTTATACCAGTGCAACCCTTAAAAGCATTTGCTCCAATGGTTATTACCTCATCACCAATTTCTACTGATGTAATTCCTGTTTTACCAGAAAATGCATTATCAGCAATTTTTGTGATTTTATAAGTTTGGTTGTTATATGGTACATCTTCAAAAATGGTTAATTTTCCAGTTTTAGTACCTCCCACAACAATTGCCGTATTATCATTATAAAGGTCATAAACAATCCCCATATTGTTGTAGTCATAATTTGATTTCTCCAAAGTGGCCGCCTGTGTCGCCAATCCGTAGCAAAAAAGGCTAATCAGACATAAAAGTCTTAACAGCCCCAAACGGCTGTGAGAGTTTCCACGTTCGCGCACCTCTGCTGTGCCGACGTTTGTTTGTGAATTTTTGATAATCTTTTTCATAATTACTTTAATTTTTGATTTATAAATAGATAGTTTTATACTTTCAACTTAGAACTTATACCTTCCATAACTTAGAACTTATAACTAACTTAAAGCATTGCCGACATTGCACAGCACACTGCCGTGAGTGCCACAAGCGCGCCTATAAACAGGCCGATAAAAATGCGTGTCGTTTTCATAGTTTTAAACATTAGCGGGGTTAAACACATTGTTGTTGAACTCGCCATCGCCCGATGCGCACTTTGCTATCCGGGTGTGGATGGCCATAAACAGAATCATTAATGCTGCAATAATCATGGTTGTAGGTTTTATTAGTTAGTAAATTAGTTAGTTCAGTTGGTTTGTCGCTTGGTTTCTTATTATATATGTGGTGAGTCGTAAGTTGGCCAGTTTGCAACTCGACACTTTCACTTTTTCACCTGCCGTTTGCCGGATAATTTTTACTGTTTCCATTTCGGTTTTCGTTTAAAATTTTTTTGTTTTTCCATCAAATTCTGATGGTCCGATTCGATTAACGATTTCAAAAGTCGGTAGGAGGTTTAAAAAAAACAATAGTGAGCTCACGAACGGCGGGTTTGACTTTAGGAACGGCGAAAATCGGGCAAAAATGACCGATTATTGTTAAATAGAAATGGCAAAATTTGGCAAATCGATGTTTTTGACCTAAGCGGTTTTTTCCAAAAAATTGATAAAAAAACCGACATCAGTTTACGAGAAAACCGACGGAAATTTTTCCAAAAATTCAGACCCATTTTTGTCAGCCTTGGCACATAAGGAAAAATCCCTATTTTTATATTTGCATACAAAAGCAAATCTGACAAATGACACTCCTACTCCGACTATCGGCTTTGGTTGCCTTGCTGGCGATGCTGACAGGCAGCGCCCGGGCTCAAGACTCGATTGACGTCGGGCAGTGCTTCGACACTCTTTTGGCACACGGCAAACAACTGGTGGCCTCCAATCCCGATTCCGCCTTAATAATACTTGCTCAGGCCGACAAACTCGTCAATGCCGACAACGCCAACCGCGCCTCGGTCTACCGGCAGATGGCCAACGCCTATCATTATAAGGACAGTTTCAGCCGCGCCGTGGAACTCAACAACCGCGCCATCGACATCCGAAACCAACTGCCGGCCGATTCGGCCAACACTTACGAGACTGCGGTGCTGCACTACAACAACACCCTCAACTATCAGAAAGACAACAATTACCCAATGGCTCTCCGCGAGGCCGACAAAGCCATCAGCCTTTTTGAACAGAACGGCAACGACTTTTACCTCTCCATTGCCTGCGACCTTGCCGCCAGCCTCTACCAGAAAACCGGCAATATTTTCCGTGCTCAGGAGATGGCTTTCAAGGAATTGGCCATTTGCGAAAAGATGAACGATGTTATCGGCATCACCTATTCATACGACCTGCTTGCCGCCATCTGCGAGTCGATGGAGCAATACGGCCAGCAACTGGAATGGCAGAAAAAAGCGCTTACACTGCGGCTGCAACTGGGCGACTCGGTGCAGATTGCACAATCATACAACAACATCGGCAACACATATATTAATTATGCCGTCAGCAACGACACCACCTCCGACAAGAGCAAACTCGACACGGCCATCATCTATCTGAAAGAGGCTCTGCAACTCAAACGCTCATTCACAAAGGAGCAGGCTCAGCAAATACTGTTCTCGGTTTCGGCTTCGCCCGAATCGCTCAAATACTGGCGCGAGAACCTGCTGGCTGGAACGTTGAACAATATTGCCATGGCTTACCGCGATTTTAACTCCGACTCCTGCATCGTTTACGGGCAAATGGCGGCTGAATACTTCAAACTGCTGCACGACGACTACGGATATGCTTCAGCATTGATTGTCATAGGCGAAGCCCATAGCAACTCGCAAAAAACACACCCATTCGCACGACGGGAATTCAAAGAAGTCATCAGAATATCAGACCAGAACCGCGACGCATCGTTTTTGTCACTCTTGCAGAAAGCCTATGCCGGTCTTTCGAAAATTTATTTCAGCAGCGGCAACTACCGCGAAGCCTATCAACTACTGAAAGAATCGGTCCGCCTGAAAGACTCGCTGACACGGGAATCGAACATCCGCGACATCACTCAGGCCGAAATGCGTTTCGAGTTCAGCAAGCAGCGCGAGGCCGACTCCATCCTCCGCCACATTGAGAGCCTGCGCATTGAAGCCGAGCACCAACAGGAACTGAAAGATGCGCAAATCCGAATCCGGATAATGTTTTTCTTTGCAATAATCGTGGTTTTGTTCGGCCTTGTATTCTTCTTCTACTATCGGACAATCAAGGATAACGAGGCCATGAAACTCAAACAGCGCGTGCTCGAGACCGAACGGTCGCTGCTGCGCACCCAGATGAACCCGCATTTCATCTTCAATGCCCTCAATTCCATCCAGAGTTTCATAACAAGCAACAACCAACTCGACGCCGTCCGATTCCTGTCGAAATTCGCCAAACTGATGCGCATGATTCTCGACCACTCCATGCAGCAGTTTGTGCCGCTAAACGACGAACTGGCTTCGCTCGCCCTCTACATCGACCTTGAGAAAGCCCGGTTCAACAACCGCTTCGACTACCGAATCGACATTGACGACAATGTGGACGAGGAACTTGTGAGTGTGCCGCCAATGCTCATTCAGCCGTTTGTCGAGAACGCCATTCTGCACGGACTCATGCACAAGCAGGAAAGCGGCCTGATAGTTATCAGTCTGACCGACAATGGCGACGGAACTCTCACCTGCCAGATAACCGACAACGGTGTCGGACGCAAAGCCGCTGCCGAAATCGAGAGCAAAAACGGAAGGGCTCACAAATCGGTGGGCATGCAACTCACCCGCGAGCGTCTGCAAGACCTGAACCGGAAAACAAAATCGGAACTCTCCTACACCATCACCGACCTTGAAGATGCCAGCGGCAACGCCCTGGGCACTCAAGTAACCATTGTCATGCCGGCGCAGGAATAGGCGCCAATTACTATTGCCAGCAAAAAGCAGCAATAAAAAAGCGAACCCAATTTCTCAGGCTCGCTTTTCCACTTTATTAATCTATGAGAATTATTCCTGTGCAGGTGCTTCGTTGCCGCCTTCGTTGCGGTTGCCACGGTGGAAATCGCGGTGTCCGCCATGACGGTTGTCGCGGCCGCCATCACGACCTTCGCGACGGTCGCCACCATTGCGGCGCTCACCGCCTTCACGACGCTCGCCACGCTCCGGGCGCTCAGCATAGCCTTCTGGTTTCGGAAGCAACGCTTTGTGCGACAGACGAAGTTTTCCGGCTTTGTCAATCTCGAGCAACTTGACTTCAATCTCATCGCCCTCTTTCAGACCGGCATCTTCAATCTTCTCGAAGCGGCGCCATTCAATTTCTGAGATGTGCAGCAGGCCTTCCTTGCCTGGCAGAATCTCGACAAATACGCCGAAGGTTACCACCGACTTGATTTTGCCTTTGTAAATCTCGCCAACTTCAGGCACGGCAACGATTCCCTTGATGCGGGCGATTGCTGCATCGATAGAATCCTTGTTGGCTGCAACAACCTCAACCTTACCCTCGTTGTCAACCTCATCGATTGTAATGATAGTGCCAGTCGAAGCCTGAATTTCCTGAATAATCTTTCCACCAGGGCCGATAACTGCTCCAATGCAATCTTTCGGAATTGACATTGTGACGATGCGCGGTGCGTGCGGTTTCAGGTCAGCGCGTGGCTCTGCGATTGTCTCCTGAATCTTGTCCAGAATATACATACGGCCCTCGTGAGCCTGTGCAAGTGCGTTTTCAAGAATCTCGTACGACAGACCGTCAACCTTGATATCCATCTGGCAAGCGGTCAGACCGTCGCGTGTACCAGTGGTCTTGAAGTCCATATCGCCAAG
>JAEEGK010010280.1_pt1 | contig 21614 bp, 16 predicted proteins | sample 8958771 | NCBI WGS metagenome assembly JAEEGK01 (sample SAMN16246547, study PRJNA631951) | gut metagenome | biome: gut microbiome; feature: rumen; material: SC-attached | host: Bos | place: Iran: Karaj | collected 2018-10 | reverse complement strand
TAGCGTTTGTAATGTATTTTGCAACTTCGACGTTATTCATCATATAAAGGTGAACTCCGCGAACATCTTTTGCCACAAGGTCTGTGATCTGGTCAACGGTATACGACATTCCCGCCTGATACAAAGCTTCCGGTGAGCTTGAGTATTTACTTATGATTCTTGCAAATTTTGTGGGAATGGATGCTCCGCACATTGCAACGGTTCTCTCTATCTGAGACTGCTTAACTATGGGCATAACACCTGCCGCAATAGGGACATTGATGCCTGCCTTTTCAACCTTCTCCCTAAATGCATAGAAGACTTCGTTATCAAAGAAAAGCTGAGTGGTAAGATGAGTTACCCCTGCATCAACCTTTTTCTTTAGGTTTTCAATATCTTTATCAAGGTTTTCTGCATCGGGATGACATTCAGGATAACAAGCACCCGCAACATTAAAGAAAGGATCGTATTCTTTTATAAATTTAACAAGCTCATCCGCATGGGAAAATGCCATCTTTTCGCTTCCGTCCTGAGGCATATCTCCTCTTAAGGCAAGAATATTCTGAACTCCGGAGGCCTTTAAGTTATCCAAAACTTCCTTAATTTCTTCTTTGTCTGCACCAACGCAGGTTAAGTGGCTTAAGGGCTCAATCCCGTATTCAGTCTTAATTAAAGAAGCTATTTCCGCAGTTTTTTCTTTTTGCTGCTTGCTTCCACCTGCTCCGTAGGTAACCGATATGTAGTCAACATCGATTCCTCTTAAGCCGTAAAGAGTGTTATAAACCGTCTCAAGGGCGCTTGTTTTCTTTGGAGGGAAAACTTCCATTGAGTAAACGGTTCTTTTGTTTTCATATAATTTGGCAATGTTCATTTATCTATATTCCTAAAATATTTGTAGCTACCGCAAAATACACGATAAGTGAAAGCGCATCGACGATTGTGGTGATGAAGGGGCTTGCCATTACAGCCGGGTCAAATCCTAAGCGCTTAGCCACCATAGGAAGTGAACAGCCCACAAGCTTTGCCACAAAGATGGCAACAATAAGTGTGATGCAAACAACAAAAGCGATTGTAACTCCCACTTTATCAAAGAACAAAAGCTTTAAAAAGTTACAAGCCGCAAGGGTGACACCGCAAAGGAAAGCCACTCTTATTTCTTTCCAGCAAACCTTGAAAAAGTCTTTAAAAGCGATTTCTTCAAGGGAAAGTCCACGAATTACGGTAACGCTTGCCTGTCCGCCGGCATTACCGCCTGTATCCATAAGCATTGGTATAAAGAAACTAAGTGCCGGAATGGCGCCAAGTGCTTCTTCGAAGTTTTTCATGATGCTTCCCGTAAATGTAGCGGAAACCATCAAGAGTAACAGCCAGGGAATACGCTTCTTCCAAGTCTCAAAGACGCTTGTCTTCATATAAGGCTTGTCGGAAGGCACGATAGCGGCCATCTTTTCAATATCTTCCGTTGTTTCTTCTTCCATGATATCCACGATATCATCGACGGTGATAATACCCACAAGGCGGTTTTCATTATCAACAACGGGCATTGCGGTAAAGTCGTATTTCTTAAACTGCTTGGCAACGTCTTCCTGGTCCATAAGAGTGTTGACGGAAACCACGTTTGTTTCCATTATTTCTCCCACGGTTTTATCTGGATCTGCCAAGAGTAAACCTCTTAAAGTAAGAATACCAAGAAGGGTTCTTGATTTATCCAAAACGTACAAATTGTTGATGGTTTCGGAGTCTCTTCCCACTTTTCGCACACGCTCCAAAGCCTGTGCTACGGTAAGGTTTTCTTTTAAATCTACAAACTCGACAGTCATGATACTGCCGGCTGATGAATCGGGGTAACGAAGAAGGTGATTGATGTCGCGCCTTGTGTCAGCACTTGCGGATGCAAGTATTCTTCTAACGACGTTTGCAGGCATTTCTTCAAATAAGTCTGCAGCATCGTCGGCCATCATGTTGTTAACGATGTTTGCGGCATCACGTTCCGACAAGGAAGTAATGATCATCTGCTGATGTTCTACTTCAAGATATGCAAATACGTCGGCTGCCTTATCTTTTGGCAAAATTCTGAAGACTTTGATCATGTCTTCTTCCGGGATTTCTTCCAGCACCTGAGCGATATCTGCATCATATAATTCGATGAGCTTCTGTCTTAAGCGTGTGTATTGCTTGGTCTCTAATAATTCCTTGATTTCTTCCATAGCAATTTCTCCTTTAAAGATGTAGTTTTATTATTCTGTCCCGCTCGGGGATCGGTACTGTCTGAAGATATATGACCTGACATAATAAAACCACCACCTTTCATAAAGAGAATGCTTAAAATACAACAAAAAAACTTCTTAATAAATATAGAATACTCAGGTTTTCATGTCAATAAAATAAGCGTCTGAAATTTTAGAAAAATCCATCTTTGAATTGGTCAAAGAAACTAGGTCCGACTTAACTTTTTCAACATCGTTAAAATCGACTCTTATATACATGCAAACGTTGTTTGCATAGTAGATATTGTTTAGGGTAATTTCTTCTTTTTCTATATAACGTTTTATGATTTCTGCGTTTTTATAATCCGCCTCGATTTTAATTTCTGCGCCGTATCGCATTGTGCCGATTTTTGAGTTTTTAAGGCCAAGAGATGCCGCTTCCACATACATTCTGGCTAAAGGCCCCGCTCCTAAAAGAGTGCCCCCAAAGTACCTTGTTACCACAATGCAAACGTCCGTCACTTTGGCTTCTTTTATCACATTAAAAATAGGAAGGCCTGCCGTCTGCTGAGGCTCTCCGTCGTCTGAATACTTTACTTTATCGCTGTTTTTTCCGATTACGTAGGCGTAACAGTTGTGGCGCGCATCGTAATATTCTTTTTTTATGGAATTAACAAAAGAAACCGCTTCTTCTTCACTTTTAACGGGGGCTACATGGGCGATAAAACGAGACTTCTTTAACTCAGTCTCACCGCTTCCCCCTTCAACGCAAACTTTATATGCTTCATTCATGTTTTTATTATAATGCATTGCTTACGAATTTGTGAAGATTTGCTTAAGCGACTTCTTTTTTTAAGCCCTATTTGGTATAATGCATTAGTTAGTTGTAGTGTGCAATTTAATAATAATTACTTCTGTTTAAAGGAGAGAATATATGAACTATGGTAGGCGGGGCATTAAGGCTCGTCAGGCGGCCTTAAATGCAAGAGGTCCGAAATGGTCGCGCAAGTTTCTTTTGATATTTATAGAAGCTGCGTGCATAGCAATACTTGCCGTAGGCGTTATGTGTGCGGCGCTCGGAATCGGCTTGTTTAAGGGAATCTTATCAAGCGCTCCCGATATTTCAAAAATAAACGTTACTCCCACAAAGCTTGCTTCTTTTGTGTATGACGCGGAAGGCAATGAAATCGGAAAGCTTGTTGCGGAGAGTTCAAACCGTATCATTATAAGCAGTGAAGACATTCCTCAGAATATGAAGGATGCTTTTGTGGCCCTTGAAGACGAACGTTTTTATCAGCATAACGGTATCGACATTCAGTCAATTATTCGTGCGGCTGTATATGCCATTCAGCACGGAAGAATGGGACAAGGTGGTAGTACCATCACCCAGCAGCTTATAAAGAATAACGTATTTGAAGGCTGGGCTACCGAGAAAAACAGCATGGAAAAGATAAGGCGTAAGATTCAGGAACAGTACTTGGCGGTTCAGCTTGAAAAGACTACCGATAAGGACGCCATTCTTACAACCTACTTAAACACCATCAACTGCGGACAAAATACTTTGGGTGTGCAGGCCGCAAGTTTAAGATATTTCGGAAAAGACTGTAAAGATTTGACACTTTCCGAATGTGCGGTTATCGCTCCCATCACTCAGGCGCCCACAAAGTATAACCCCATCATTCACCCGGACAACAACAGAGGCCGTGCGGAAGACACTTTAAATAAGATGCTTGAGCAAGGCTACATTACAAAAGAAGAATACGACGAAGCCTGGAACGACGATGTTTATGCAAGAATTCAGTCTAACAACGAATTAAAAGGCGAGCAGGCTTCAGTTAACTCTTACTTTGTTGATGCTGTAACAGAAAAGCTTGAAGAAGACCTTTTGGCTTTAGGATATACAGAGGATCAGACATACGCGTTAATGTACAGTGGCGGTTTAAGAATTCAGTCAACCATGGATCCCGAAATTCAAAGAATCTGTGATGAAGAATTTGCAAATCCCGAAAACTACTTTGGTATCGACAAATGGTATCTTGATTACAGACTTACCGTTCAGAAGGCAGACGGAACCATTGTAAATCACAGTTCCGAAATGTTTAGAACATACTTTAGGAAAAACAGGTCGGCTTCTTTTAACATGCTATACACAGCACAGGAAGATGCATATGCCGACTGTGAAGAATACCAGGCAGCTGTTATGGAAGAAGGGGACGAAATCGTTGGTGAACCTTTTATCCACCTTACCATTCAGCCTCAGATTTCATTTACCGTTGCCGATCAGGCGACAGGCCAGATTAAGGCTATGATTGGTGGACGAGGAGAAAAGGAAGGAAACAGAACCCTTAACCGTGCCACTCAGTCAATGCGTCAGCCAGGTTCCTGCTTTAAGGTTCTTGCGGCATTTGGTCCCGCTATTGATGCTAAAGGCATGAGCCTTGCGACAGTTTTCAACGATGCTCCCTTTAACTACATCGACGGAACACCTGTTGCAAACTGGTATAAAGACGGTTACAGAGGACTTCAGTCTATCCGTAAAGGTATTGAGCAGTCCCTTAACATCGTAGCCGTAAAGACGATTACACAGATTACTCCCGCTTTGGGATTTAACTACTTACAGAACTTAGGCTTCACCACTTTGGAAGAAGCAAAGCCCATTGGCGACAGAATCTTTACAGATATCGGTCAGCCCCTTGCTTTGGGCGGTATCACAAACGGTGTAAAGAACTTTGAACTTAATGCAGCTTACGCTTGTATAGCAAATCAGGGCGTATACATTGAGCCTACTCTCTACACCATGGTTACCGATGCGGACGGAAATGTTATTATCGATAACACAAACCCCGATTCAAGAAGAGTGTTCTCCGAACAGACCAGTTTTCTTCTTACAAGCGCCATGACAGACTGTGTACGCTTTGGTACAGGTACTAATGCAAGATTTGCCGGAATGTCAATTGCCGGTAAGACAGGTACCACATCAGATGAACGTGACGTTTGGTTTGCAGGTTTCACACCTTACTACACAGGAACCTGTTGGGTCGGATTTGATAATAACGAAGTAATGAATTCAAAGGAACAAAGAGCGGTTCAGGTAATGTTCTCAAAGGTTATGTCAAGGGTTCACGAAGACCTTACGGATCCCGGATTCCCTGTTCCCGAAGGAATTGTGAGAGTGCCTGTTTGTTCACAGTCAGGTAAGCTCCCCACTCCCGGACTTTGTGATGCTTGCATAGTAAGCGAGTACTTCACTCCCGACTCTGTTCCTACAGAATATTGTGATGTTCACATTCAGGGTCAGATTTGTGCTTACGATAATTTAAGAGCATGTCCCGGATGTCCCTTCTGTTATGAAGGTGTAACCACCACTCTTCCTCCCGAAGATCCTTCACTTTGGCAGGGCTCAAACGTACTTGCCACAGAGTTAGATCCTCTCGGAGCCGGTGCACAAAATGCCGCAAACAACGGCTTCTGTCACCACAACGAGCAGTTCTTTATGCAGGAAGGCTGGGAAGGCCGAGTAGAAGCAGAAAGAGCTGAACTCGATGCAAGAAACGCAGCCGCTCAGGCAGCATGGGAAGCAGCCCAGGCAGCCGCAGCCGGTCAATAAAGTTAACACAAAAAGGCCTGTGCAATTAATGCACAGGCCTTTAATAATCTTAATTTACTTACTGTCTTTCAAGAAGTTCTTTATATTCTGCACTTGAAAGTTCTTTATACATGCCGCATTCAGGGCAGCAAATACCGCGTTTCTTTGTAACAGAAATAATAGGAATAAAGAAAAGTGTAAACTTAAATTTTTCTTTTGCCAAAACCTTTTCTGTATTGTATCCGCAGTTAGGACATACCGAATATCCCAAGGTTCTCTCTGTCTTAACATCATTTTTAGATCCCCAGATAATAAACATTATTCGATTCCTCCTTCTGCTCTGTTGCTTTGAGCAATTCCTCTAAGTCTTTCAAGTACGGTATCATACTCTGCGTTGTTTCTTCTCATTGACCATGAGCCGTAATAAACTTTTGAGTCCTTTGTGATTACCTTAATCCACTTGTAATTGTAATCGTAAACATTGTTGTGAATGTTTGTATAGTAAGCATTCACGATATCGGAAGTAGGAATCACTCCTCCTTCTCTTCCGCCAAAAATAACTTCACGGTCTGTAATTATAGTGTTTACTTCTCTGTACTCTTTGGCTGATCCGTTTTCAAGTGCGGCCATGATTCTCTGCTTTTCTGTTTCATCGGTCATCTTCTTTAAAACTCTTTTAGCAGATCCAAATCCTCTTCCCTTGCTGATTTCAAGAAGTCCGATAATAAGCATCAATAATGCCGCAATCCACAAGAAAAAGCCAATCGCCGTTGCGTCAACCATCAAAAAGAAGCCAACAACAAAAGCCGCCAAAGCGCCCCATAAGAGCCCTTTACCTTTAGAATTTTTCATCCTCTTCACCTCTTTGTTATAAACGTAGTTTTAATAACGACATCCTCTAATATACTCCTCTAAAAAGAATTGTCAATGAAATATCCGATTGTACTGAAATACAAACAATTTCATCCCATTTTTCATTGACAATCCTTCACTCACTATGCTATCATATCATTCGTGTCCGAGAGGATATGATGCTGATGTGGCTCAGTCGGTAGAGCGTCGCCTTGGTAAGGCGGAGGTCACGGGTCCGATTCCCGTCATCAGCTGCAAATAAAAAAAGGTATGAACTTAAAGGTTCATACCTTTTTTATTTGCAATTGTATGACATGGCCGAGGAGCCGTCCACGGGGACGATTTCCGCGAAGGCATGAGCCATGCAAAGACGTAAGTTTAAAGGCTTGGCGGGAGCTTGCTCACGGCCAAGGCTTTTGACTTGCGGATTTATAGGGCGAAGCCCGCGACTCGTAGGCTGCTCTTTAGCCTACGAGCCGGCACGGGTCATTGCCATCTACCAATACACCTGTAATACACTTCATTTACCGCTTCAATATAACAAACAAAAGAAGGATGCGAATGGTCATATGGCCTTTGTAGATACATATTCTTCTTATCAAGATATGTCTGTCTAACCAATTGCCAATAATCTGCATGAGGCTTTAGTGTTGCTTCTTTTTCCCAGAGCCTCTCCGAGTTCCGAACCGTATTCCAATAATACCGATCAAACCAGACATTACCGGTTTTATCATGAATCAGCCTTTGAAGCCTTCCATAAGAATCATACTTCACAATACACACATCAATGTGAAACGGGGTTTTATTGCCTTTATTGAATACTCTCTGTTCTGTGGTAAGTGCAGAAGTAGAATCTTCGCAGTCGCCCCAACCATTATTTGCAAGAACCTCATTAAAAGCCTTTTGCGCATCGGTCTTTAAAGCCCGTTCATCGCCCAATTCATCTGCGTTGACAATTAATAGGTTAAAGTCATAATCGACGCCTTCTTGAGCGTTCTTCGTCATCATATTGCGGCCTTTACTGCCTACAACATTCATTTTCGCTTCAATGCCATAGTTTTTAAGGTTCTGGACCAATTGATTAACTATGTCCGCGCACACACTATAGGAACGCTTTAAATAATCTTTGTCTTCTACCCAATGGTACATAAAACTATCCTTTCCTGTCCCAGTCCTGCCAAATAGTGTTATGCCACTAAATCATTGTAGAATACCACCGCAATAACAATAATGCAAGCCCCACAAAAAGGCCCGCATTAACTGCGGGCCGACTTTAAAAATGTGTGTTCAGATACTTCTTAATTTTGTTAATTGATGCTCTAACAAACGAGTCCCTAAAGTCTGCGTAACAAAGATCAGATTCGCAAAGCAAATCTTTTCTCTTGCCATAATCTCGAATTACAGACATAACTCCATACTCACTATCTGAAAAAAGTCAGAAATAGAAAACACGCCTTCATGAACAACCGCGTGTCTTATTATTCTAATATATGCATCCAGCGGATGTAAATCTGCATAGGGAATTTGCGCTTCTTTTTCGCCATTGTATGCAGCCACAGTAGTAATTAATTTTTTTAATCTATCCCTATCCTCATCTACAAGATTGTCTTTAAAAAAAGAATTTGCAGCACTCTTGTCACCACTGAGATAGAATAATCCTTCTATACACGCTCTATAGCAAAGAATTCTTAGCGCATCGCACTGTGGACGTATTTTTTTCTAAATCATCAGCAAAGCTAACCCATCTTTCTGTGATATTCATCATTAATCTGGGCACACAGTCGATTTCATCATTTTTGAAGACTTCCTCAAAAAATTTAAGTTCTTCATCTTCGTTCTGAAAATATCTTGAATAAAAAGCCATTTCTTTATCGTAATAACTACCAACAAAATTGACCTTTTTAAAAAGAGCATTCTCCATATGTCCCCCTCACTTCGTAACCCTATAATCAATTATTGCTCAATCCATTCCTTAACCTGTTTAATACACTCTTGCAAATCATCTCGGATTTGATAAACCCAAAAGCGTTTTACGTCCCATCCAAGTTCAAATAATCTCTGATTTCTCAATTGATCTCTATAACACAATTCACCATTCCAGTCTCTATGGTACATTTCTCCATCGACTTCTATATCAAGTTTTCTATCTCCATTAACTATTGCAAGGTCAAGCTTATATTTATCAACAGGATATTGTGGAATGGTCTTAATACCTTGATCAAACAGAGCAGTATAGAAATACCTTTCCCAATCTGAGACTTGATCCCCATTTGCAACCTTAGGATACTGCCTTTCGTATACAAATGTTTCTGGAATTTCTTCTCGTTTTCCCTGCTCTGTTCTGAGTTTGTTAACATGTTGTACAAAATGCTCCATATAAGGAACAGTACATTTTGCGCAATATCCAATATCACCCACGACAATAAGAACTGCACGAGCACGCGTAATAGCTACATTAAACAGATTTCCTGTCTTTTTGAGGAAAGTAAGCGCACCGTCCGCAGTTCCATGAGAAATAACCGGAGAGAAGAATATTACGTCCTTTTCATCTCCTTGGAACTTATGGACAGTATCTATTAAAAAGTCATTTTTCGCCAGTGTAGCTTTTAACTCCTCATCCTGATTAATAACTTTTTCTATTTGTTCGACTTGCGCTCTAAAAGGCGTAACTACTCCGATCGAGCCCTCGTACTCATTGGCAACAGCCAACCTTCTCAATTCTTCGGCTATTTTCTTGGCCTCAGAATCATTGTAAGCCCCACCGGATGACGGACGAACTGTCTCTCCAACTGTCTCAATCCACCGTATTCCCGGCTCAATATTTCTGGGGCAGTTCAACTTGCTGTAGTTTGTAGCCACACGCAACTTGCCATCATAAAATTCAGCATTAGAGAATTCTATAATATCTCCAAAACTTCTATGGTGGTCTCTTAGGCTAATAATCTGGTCAGGATCTGAGATGCTGCTAGCCATAGCATACAACGAATTAGCCGAATAAGACCAACCGGCGCTTACACCATATTTCTGAATCAAACCTAAGTCTTGCGCGTTAGATATTGTGCTTATATGACTTAACTGCTTAGGGTCACCAATAATAACCGCTCTTCTTGCCCGGTATAGCATAGGCAATACAGAAGCTATGTCGCACTGACTCGCTTCATCTATAACTACCAAATCAAATATTCCCGGTTCGAATGGTATTCTTCCTTTGGCAGAAAGAGAAGTAACCGCCCAGCAGGGAAGAAACTCCGTCATCTTCTTCTGAAGCGAATTAAACTTTTTTCTAATGTCAGGGAACTCAGCTAACGTGCCATTACCAATCAGTTTCATTGTTGAAACGAACTCATTCATGTCCTTACGGCAAGAAACATCCATTTTTAACGGTCTTGTTATTAGCCACTTTTCCCACAGCTTTTCAGCCACGGTGGCCAATTCTTTTTTTACCAGAAGAAGTTCACGATCTATTTTTTCAAAGGGGCGAATGGCCTCCAAGGATTTTAACGCATCTTTGTATTCGCATATGCTCCTGATTTCAAAAATCATTTTTCCGGCTTCTTCGCAGATGTTCTTGTGAGAGTCAGAATCAATTGATTCGGCATTACTACTTGTAACATTGCGCCCATATTTTACGAAGTGTGCCTTTAGATTTTCGAATCGACCTTCAAGTTCCTCCGTCTTCTTTCCGCCTATGGCAAACCAAAAGATTTTTCCAAATAAAGAATTCTTGCTTCTGCTCCACTCCTCATAAGTGCTTGAATAACTCTTTAAATCCGCTTCGCAGCTGTTTGCGTCTTCAACGGAAAGCGTATTAATCCACTTCTCCCACCTGTCTCTAAACTGACACATCTTCTGTTCAGCATGGTCTGCACTATTCCGAACTTTGATAGCTGAGTCCTTCTCTTTTTTGAGTTCTTTAAACAAAGAGACCTTTTCCTGATATGAGGCATAGGACATATTGTACTCTTGCTGGTCATTTACATCAGGCGAACTGGAAAGCAAATCCTCAATCAATTCTGCAAGGTGCGGAGCGTTATTATCTCCACCTATTCTTAGCATTATGGGACGCTTTCCTAATGCGTTCACACGCGTTTCGACAACATCTACTGCCTTGTTGTTCTTGCTTGTGAAAAGAACATTCTTGCCTTCCCACGCAGAATTAACAACAATATTTGTAACAACCTGTGACTTTCCAGTTCCAGGCGGTCCTGTGACAATCGTCAATTTGTCACTCATAGCCTGTCTTACAGCGCTCTCTTGTTCTGAATTCATAGGCAACACTTCCAGCAACGGAATGTCTCCGCCGCTTTCTGTTTCTTTGCGTATTGACTCACTATGAATCCAATCATACAAGGCCGTATTTTTATATGACTCCTCGTTAAGCTGAGCCAGATGTAACAATTCTGACTCTAAACCCAATGTATATGGCGATTTCTCAGTGACAACAAAAATGGCCCTGTTATAAATGCCTTCTTCAGACAAGTCATAAACTCGCGGCTCCATCACTATTTTTGAAGGATCAAGTGGCTCTTTCCATTGCCAGTCTCTGATATCTTGAAGTCGTGCCACAATGTCTTCCAATTCTAAATCGTCATCCGCAACATTAAGACCTAAATCATTCTCCAATTCAATCAGCTCATAGACTTGGCTATTTATGTCCTTAGCTGAATACTTTTTGATTACCTCCATATTTACATGTGGAGTAGACGACACACTGATTGCTCCGCCAGATATCTCTACCGGAAACAAAAATACAGGAGCAATCATCAAAAAATCCTTACCAGTTTTCTTTGAAAAAAATTTTTCAATAAGAACTGGATAACCCACATGCGCTACAAGGTTTTTCCCAGACGAAACTTTTGCAACTAAACTATCCACATTGGCCGTAGTGCCATCTATATTGACACTGGGCAATTCAACATAATTCAGCGAAAACTGAGATTGTAAAAAAGTAGAAATGCCATTATTTTCTTCCAAACTAAGGCAATTCAAATAGTATCTACAAACGTCCGACAAAGCCTTATCACAATCTTTTTTTTCAACGGTTTCCAATTTGTTTTCTTTTTGGGCGTTCGGATACCACTTATAAGCACTATCAGAATGACAATAATCCTTTAAAACACCATAAAGGACCGAATTGACTTCCGTCTTTTCACGTCCCAATGTTTTAGCTATGTCTTTAGCCTTTATTCCCGGATTATTTGTGACTATTTCTAAGATTTGCTTGGCAAATTCATTCATAATTACAAACTCCCTTGCTTACACGGTTTTCTTCCGTAATAGCATGCATGTAATTAGTATACGCCCCTTTTTGTAGAGAAGTCTACACAAAGTAAATCTCAAGCATTGATTAATGTATATAAAGCGCGGCTACCCTATTGGGGGTAGCCGCATCAATATGTTTATAAATTATTATACAGATAGTAAATAGGGTAAGTTTTATAAAAATCTCGCTCTTCTTTCGTAAGCAAATCAAAAAAGGCTTTCGCTTTACTCTTATCTCCCAATAAAGTGTATTTCCCGAATGATAGTACCTTGTCAGTGTCCTTAACACTGTTAAGCTGATTTACATCCTCATCGTCTAAGCCCTCTTTACGTTTCTTTACCTGAAGAATATTTATCAAATGGTAATCTCTCGAAAGGTAACACTCAATCTTACTCATCAGGTATTCAGCCAACTCCAAAAACCTCTTATCTCCGCATAAATCATATGCATTAATCAACGTCAAGAGTCCAAAATTGTTCAATGCGTTAGCACTTTTTTCATTCAAATCGCTATAATCGATTTGTTTTCTGAGTTCTTCAAAATCATACTTGTACAAATTACTCAGTTTATCCGCTCCATAATAGATAAACAGTGGCACTCGGCTTCCCTTTCCATTGTTTTCTTCGCCTGGTAGATAAATATGAAATTTGTTTGTATAAATGCCGTCTACTAATTCGATGTTTTCATCATTTCGTACCACAAGAAGTGGATAAACCTTCTCTCCCATTTGCCAATAGTACTTCGAAAGCCTATCCTTGAATTGAAAATTATCTTCGCCCTTTACTATTCGAATCAATTTGCATAGTTGAGCGGTTTCCTTTTCAGTCAATTTCTTGAATCTTGCGCTGGTATCAAAGCTTATCATCTCACAAACATCGAATAAATCAGAGAAAAATGCAATCTTACCCAATTGTTCCTCGGTAGGTTTCAGATTATCTATCGGAATTGTCACTCCATCTGATGTAAACGCACCCGTTTGCACCAATTTCATTAAAAACTTGGCATCATTACCCAGTTCTCTAATTGATGACTGAGGAGTAAATAAAAATGTGCCTTCAGTCGCATTAAAAGTAAGATTAGGGCTAAACTCTAAAATATGAGTCCCCGCCGAATCTTCTGTATGATAAAACGAATTATAAAAAACAGTATCACTAATTGCGATTTTTCGCTCAATGCTATCAGTTAATGCCAACTTAACACAGTTATCAATCCATTCTATCGGACGCGCATACTGGTCACCTTTCATTTTTCCATAAAGGCAAATGTCTCCAGTACCAAATCTTTTCAACACATCGGATGGATTCTTGCTCCCATAAACCGATAAATCTACAACCTCTAGTTTATTGAAGTCTGTAAGACGGATTCTATTCTTTACAAGTTCATTATTTACGCTTCCCTGAACATCAGCCTCCCGGAAAAACTGTTTCGCAATAGCATTCAACTTTTCAGCCTTCTTTTCTAATCGCGAAAACGGAATGCTAATAGTTCCAACTTTTTCTTTTCCTCGCTTTTCCTTCCTTGCCTCAGCCTGCTCGATGTAACTTGCCAATTTAGAAGGGTATAATGAAGCATAAAAAATGCTTGATTGGTTGCCACAAATGAATATTTGAAAGTACAAAACTCCCCTGTCAGTTGCATAGACTTTTAAATCATCGACCTCAACAGGATAAGTGATTCGCTGTTTATTAATATATTCTCGCTTTTTATCATCATGGCCTTTTACCTGGACTAATACTTTTCCTTCAAAGTTTTCTTTCGTTTGGCATCCGTTATCCTTTTTATACAGTGAAAAATAGCCATCCCAGGACATTTCTTTGTCAGTCTCATTTAGTAAATGTCCCATTGTATTATGTTTATCAACAAGCACTCTAAGAGCATCTATTGCTCTTTGTTCAGTTTTAGATGTCGATGGTTTCATTTTTCCCAGCCCCTATCTCACGTGTCTTTGAAAAACATTATCAAATAATCTGCTAATACATTTTATACTAAGACTTAAACAACTTTTTATCTTTTGCCGCCACCCATTCTTTTAACAGGAATCCACAAAAGTACGGAAATGTGCATATATTGTTATCGAGTCCAATATTATTAAGCGACAGTTTTATTCCCCACTTGATGTCTGAGTACTTATCATTATAGATGAGATTTCTCATAGACTGGGATCTTCCTTTACGGGCCTTAACCTCCAGTGGAATTAGATTTTCTGTATCCCTTATAAAGAAGTCTTCTTCAAGCGTGCCATCTTCTCGCTTGTAATAGTACAAGCCATATCCCTGTTTGTATAAAGCCTCTCCAACTATGCTTTCGTATATTGCGCCTTTGTATACTCCCAGATTTTTATTTGCCCGTAAATCCTCCTGCGATTCATCATCTAACATAGCCGTAAGAAGACCCGTATCACCAAAATAAAGCTTAAACTTCGTATCGTCATAATTTCCCTTAAGAGGGAGTTCTGGGAAATTCAGACAATAGCATTTCTTTATAATTCCGGCATCTACCAGCCAATCAACACAGGCGCCATAGTCATGGAACCTTGCACCCGAAGCCACCTTTGAGATTTGGAACTTCTTGTTATCTTTTGCCAATTGAACAGGAACCGAATCAAATACTCTCGCGATACGTACTTGGTCTACTCCTGCCGCGTACTTTTTAATATCCTCGCGATATGCATTGATAATCTGTTTCTGAAGTTCTTGTGTGCCGGAAAAAGAATTTGTTTCAAAATATCTTGTAACCACCTCAGGCATTCCACCCAAAATGACATAGTCCAAAAACAATGACGTCATAGTATCCATGGTGACATCATTTAAAGCTTTTCCTTCAACCATATGTGAAAGCAGATCCTTTTTCAGTGAGTCATCATAACCTCTTGCCCACAGAAACTCTTCAAAGTCCATTGAGTACATCTCATAGTCTTCTTTATATCCTACGCTAACGCTCTCAATCTGCTTATAATTTATTCCCAACAACGAACCGCTGCATATAACATCAAAGCGCCCATCCTGAGCGAAAAATTTCAAAGAAGTTGCTATATCCGGATATGCCTGTACTTCATCAAAAAACAAGAGCGTTTTTCCCGGCACAAACGAAAAGCCCGGTTCAATCCGTGATATATTCTTCACTATTTCGTCAGCGCCATATCCGTCCTCAAGAATCTTTTTAAACTTCGGGCTTTCTATAAAGTTTATTTCTATGACATTCTCGTAATGCTTTGCCGCAAACACTCTGATTGATTTAGTCTTTCCAATCTGACGCGCTCCCTTAATAATCAGTGGCTTTTTATTTTTATCACTGAACCAGTTATCAAGGTATGCATCTATCTTTCTTTTTAAGTAGTCCATTCAGAACTCCTTCCCTAGTTTGTTTATACTAAAATTATATTGTCACTCCCAACCAGTGTCAACATTTTTAGAGCCATTCGCCCCTTTTTTTTAACATTTTTAGAGCCTTTTTCCATGCTTTATCAACATTTTTAGAGCCATTATGCTCTGCTTTTTAACATTTTAAGACATTTTTTGAGAAAAAATTGAGAAAAAAAGGAAGCAGCTGCCTCCTACAACAACTCCTCCTTTCGTTTAATTTCTCAGCATTTTGCGCTATTTCGCCGGTTCTTCAACTAAGAATCCCGATTTTGTGCCATTTTGAAGCCGGTTTTCTTCGTTTCCGATTCCCGCCATCAGCTGCTTAGCAACAAAAGAATGGCCTTGTGCTTGCACAAAGGCCATTTTTTATTGCTAAGGAATTGATTACGGATGGAGATGAGGACCCGCGACGAAGTAGGCCGCAGGCCTACGAGCCCGCATGGCTCATGCCAGAGACTTTACCTTTGCAGATACCTTACATATATCATTTTCTCTTTAAAATATTCATCTTATTACATTTCATACTTTATTAACCGCCTACTCAATCTATCACGTCATTCTGAAACCTCGACAAATGCTCGAAAGGCAGAATCAATCTTCCCCTGTAGAGGCCGCAGCCGTCATTTATAAGGCTGTTGTTGATGGCCCCGAACATGTTCACGTCGACCTTCGAAAGATCAAGTTGCTGTAACAACATTCCCCGCTCAAAAGCCTCGTCAAAATATATACATTCGCCCACGGGAATGTTGTCCCTTCGCGCCCGCTCCTCCTGCTGGTGCTTTTCGTACCCCAAGTGATTCGAAGGCCCTATCTCGGCGTAATCGTCCATTTCTTTTGTCCTAAGCTGCACTTCCACGTAGCTTCTCGACTCGTTATCATAAAGCGTTATGTGTAGCGACTTATAGCCGTTTCCGCCGGGATTCAAAATGTAATCCTTGAAATACGGCTGCACCGCTTCATCCAGCAATTCCGAATAAGCCCCGTGGTCAAAAGAAGACACCTCGGCACTAAACCCCCGAAGCTCCAGAAAATTCGGCAGCATGTTGGCGATTTCGTAGAGACACTCGAGTTCTTTTTTCTTTTGCTCCTCGACGCTCTTAACGTGGCACCGCGGCATTGAAATCACGATTCTGTAGGCAATAAGATCCCTAAAATGCTCAATCTTACTACGTATCTCCGCCGGGTCCGGGAAGGTCCCGTGTTTTTTATAGTAGTCATAGACTGTCTCGACGATGTATGCGTTAAACTTTCCCTCAACCCTTATAAGTGACTTAATCCTGCCCTTGAAGGTGAACGCTAGGTAAGGATATTGTCTGGTCATATACTTATAAAGTTCGCGTATTCTCTGCGACTGGGACGTTAAGAAATCGTTGTGAACCAGTAACTCCTCGAGCCGCAAGAGAAAGTTGCTGTGAAGCATATCCATGGCGTTTCCGGTCTTCACAGACTCTTCTTTTAGGTCGTGGGAATACTTCCGGATTATTTTAAGTACCGTGTCGCCGTTATAGAGATAATCGTTTAGTGTAACCATTTGCCACCCCGTTTTTATCTTTCAAAATCATGCTTTATCATCCTGACCACAGTATTTGAATCTCCCGGCGTAATAAGGTGCGTATACTGCCCCGGTATTGTACCGAATGTCGAAACAGACTTAACATCGGTCATTTGCAGAAGATAATCTATCATGTTCTTTTTGGAAGCATTGCGATTATAGATTTTTAAATAGGTGTATCCTTCGTACTCGTTCGAATCCGAAACCGTGATTTTAAGAAGTCGGTCAAAACCCGCTGCCTTAAATGAACTTAGCACGTCCGCGATTCTTTCTTTTTTATCTACGGTCATGTAGTAGACAACATTTTCATTTTCGGGAGCGCGCCTGTTTATATAGTTTCGATATGGAGATTTCCTGAGTTTCTCAACAATCGTGTTATATATTTCACTGTCGGTTTTATTGTAATAAATCAGTACGGTATCGTCTATTACTATGTTGGTAAAAAAGGGCTGTTCAAGCTTTTCAAAGAACTTTGACACCTCCCGGGCAGTCTCCATCGGAATGATATAAACCTTCTCAAATCTTTTTTCGCTTATATTAAAAAGTGCCGCCCCGTCCATGGCTATCACAGGCAGTTTTAAGCGAATATCCCTTAGGGGGTCTATCAGTGACGCCGGGGTCCTGATGGTAGAAATGGTAAAATTAAGCCCTTCGTCAATCATCCTGTTAAGTTCCACGCGACTGTATGCCGAAAGGTTGTTGTTCTCATTAAATAAAGTGTCGTCGAGGCCTGAAATAAACAGCGTGTCCTGATTCTTTTTTCGCTTAAACCTGAAAAGATTAAGCCCCACACCGATAGCGATACCTATCATCGTATCAAGCACACGATTTAAAACGAACAGGTACGGATTAATATCGTTTGCGTGATTAACAACGATGCTTAAAAAGACCACGCAGGAAAAATAGGAAGCATTCCTCCTGTTCAAAATGACTGTCGTGTAGATAATCGGCACTATAAAAGCCGCAACCGTCAGGGCTCTGGCACAAACAGCCAAGTATCCGTCCAGAGAAACACTGTTAAACATAACCAAAACAATCAGGCCGTATAACGCCCCTATAAATGTGCCCTCAGTTCTTTGTATTGCGTTTTTCTTTGTATCTGATGCGTAATCCTGCATGCACCAAAGTGCAGACAACTGGGAGTAAAAAACTATACCGCCGCCTACTCTTAACAGGTTGACCGCATAACACATAAAAACCGCCACTGCAGATTTGATGATTCTTAATCCGATGGGTGGCAGTTTAATCTTCTTTTTGCTCATATCCCTTATTCTCTGATGAGTTTTTTCTTTACGATATCCACTAAAATCTCCGCGGTTCCGTCCACTCCGAACCGGCTTGAATCGATGCAGATATCTCTATTGTCAAAAGGATTGGTGTAACCCGGAACGTACATCTTGTGGTAGTTCTCTCTGGCCGCATCCACTTCCTTAATCATTCTCTTTGCCGTTTTTTCGTCCATTCCAAGCTTGTTTACGCAATTATCAAGCCTTGCTTCGTAGGGCGCGTAAACGTACACGCTCAACATATTGGGATGGCCTTTGCATACATAATCGCCGCAACGGCCAACGATTATGCAGGATTCACGATTTGCGAAATCCTTAATAATACTTTGCTGGGTGTTGAAAATATCGTCTTTAAGCGACGGAACACCGATTCCCAAAGGGTAGATTCGTCCAAAGAAACCTGCTTTAACAGCCTCCTCTTCTTCGCTTATCATCGATACGTGAAGGCCCATTCTCTTTGCCGTTTCCTCCACTATATCTCTGTCGAGAAAATCCACATCCAGCATTTCGGACATTCTTTTTGAAATAGATCTTCCCATACTTCCAAACTGTCTCGAAAGCGTTACAACATATTTCTCCATGTCATGCTCCTTAGGCCAGTGCCCTGTTTCTTTGTGCCACTCGCTTCTTACGATCCTGCATGCCTCTTACTATGCAGGAAAGTGTAAAGTTAATGGCAAAATAAATAACTGCTGCCAGTCCAAACAAAACGAATACATCCGAGGTATGAATATTTCCCTGCCCGGTATATCTGTTGGCCATCGCAAGAATCGTCTTCACCCTCGCCATCAGTTCAATGATTGCCACGTTTGCAAGATAAGATGAGTCCTTAATGGTCGAAATAACCTGACCGAGAAGTGTGGGTATTACGCTTTTAAATGCCTGGGGCAGAATAATCAAAGTGAAGGTCTTTACGGTACCAAAGCCCTGTGAATATGCCGCCTCAAACTGTCCTTTTGCGACCGCGTTGAGACCGCCTCTTATTATTTCCGCAATTATCGACGACTCAAAAAGTATCAGTGCCACTGCCGCCTTCCACAAAAGTTTTGTCTCAACTGATGTAAGTCCGAACATCTTCCTGCTGAAAAAAGCGGGCGCCGGACAAAAAACAACACAGATAAAAATCCAAAGCAAAAGTGGCGTGTTTCTGAATACCTCAATATAAAAGGTCGAAATAATATGAAACACCTTCAAAACACCCTTGGTGCAGTAGTTTCTGAGTATGGCAAGAACCGTGCCGAATGCTATACTAAGCAAAACCGCTATCACCGAAATTATCACCGAAAACAAAACACCCCTGCCGACATATAGTAATACATTTGCGTTCTTTAACAGTGAAAAGCTTGCCTCGAGTTCGCTCATCTATGCCTCCTTTACTGCGATGTTCGTTTTTCTGTCTCGCTTCTTTAAGTATTCTTCCCAGGTGCTTGCAAACTTGGATAAAGGAAAACAGATGATAAAGAAACAAAGACCGCTGACTATATATCCCGGAGCGTACGAGCCTCCGGTATTTTCTCCGGTAACAAAACTGTAAGTAAGCGAAATAAGATCCGCGCCGCCTATAATGTACAGGCAAGACGTGTTCTTTATAAGGTTTACCACCTGGTTTACCGCCGGAGGAAGAATTATCTTTAACGTCTGGGGCAGGATAATGTAGTACATTTTTTCAACATACTTAAATCCCTGGGACTGAGCCGCCTCAAACTGTCCCTTTGGTATCGCCTCGATACCCGATCTGAACACCTCCGCCATATAGGCGCCGGTATAAACTCCGAGAGCAATTACGCCCGCTGCAATAATTCCGATACTGTGCCCCGAAAAAGCAAGCGCGTAATAAAGGAAGCAACACTGTAACAAAATGGGCGTGTTCTGAATGACTTCAATGTAAACCCTTGAAACAGCCTTCAAAACTTTCTTTCCGCTTGTTGCCATAAGGCCGAAGATTATGCCCAGGACAATGGCCAAAAGTATTGCCAAAAATGAAGTTTTAACCGTATTCCATAATCCCAAGAGAAATGTATCCCTATATATCCAAACCTTCTCCCAGGCCCTTGTCGTAAACAAACCGGACATAATCTTCTCCCATCGAAAGCTTAATTATTCAAGACCGTTCTCTGTTACAAATCCGGCGATGGTTCCGTCTGATAACCATGTTGAAACGAGTGTCTCAACATATACCGAGAAATCTGAGCCTTTCTTTGTAGCTACGCCGTAATCCTGCGGTGAGAACTTGGCATCTATGTAATCACGCGTATCCGTGTTGTAAATTGCAAGAATGGATTTATCAACGCAAAACGCATCTACTTCGCCTGCGGAAAGAGCTGTTGAAATAGCCGGATAGTCATCATACTGCTTAAATGAAACACCTTCAGTCCATGTTGCTGCGTCAAAAGAATCTGCATCAAATGATGAGCCGTCTATTACACCCGCTTCAATCATTGCATTTGTCAAAGCCTTAGCTGATGTGGATCCGGAAGAAACACCGACCGTCTTATCCTTAAGGTCTTCAAGAGTCTTAATTCCTGTGGCAGTCTCTACAAGAACCGAAACATAGTCGGTATAGTAAGGTGTTGAGAAATCCCAACTGTTCTTTCTTTCTTCGGTGATGGTGAAGGTTGCCAGAACGCAGTCAATGTCACCGGCATCAAGAAGCTCGGTTCTGGTAGCAGCGGTAACTGCGGTAAACTCGATATCAACACCGAGAGACTCCGCAATCTTTTCAGCTATGGAAATTTCAAGTCCCGAATACTCTCCGGTAAGGGTATCCTGGAAGCCAAAGCCTATAACAGCGTTCTTTACGCCCACTCTCAATACGCCTCTATCAATGATAGCCTGTGTGTCAGCACCGAAAGAAACCGATTCGGTCTCGCTCTCTTCTGCTGCAACAGATTCGGTCTCGCTCTCTTCTGCTGCAACAGATTCAGTCGCCGGAGCGGAAGCAGCTTCGCCGGTTGATGCGGAAGCTTTTGTTTCTCCGCAACCTGTCATTAGTGAAAGTGATAAAACTAAACTTGTAAGTAATGCAAATATTCTTTTTCTCATGCACTTATCCTCTCTATTTTCGTATTATTTTTCCCAAAAACTGTTTAACTCGTTCGCTTTCGGGATTTTCGAAGAAGTGCTCAGGATCGCCTTCTTCTATAATCTGACCGTCCGCCATAAATACAATTCGGTCAGCCACTTCTCTTGCAAAGCCCATCTCATGAGTGACGACCACCATGGTAATGTTTTCTTTTGCAAGCTTTATCATTACATCAAGCACTTCCTGGATAGTTTCCGGATCAAGCGCTGAAGTCGGTTCGTCAAAAAGAATTATCTTTGACTGGGAACAGAGCGCTCTTGCTATGGCAATCCTTTGCTGCTGTCCGCCTGAAAGAGTGGTGGGATACGCATCTGCCTTATCTCTCAGCCCTACGACATCAAGATAGTGATATGCAAGTTCCTCCGCTTCTTTCTTGCTCTTGTGATGAAGTTTCATGGGAGCGATTGTAAGGTTCTTTAAAACGCTCATGTGCGGATATAGGTTG